>ENA-OQBL01000002-OQBL01000002.1-human-gut-metagenome-genome-assembly--contig:-NODE-2-length-285349-cov-11.740862_pt1 | contig 285349 bp, 232 predicted proteins | sample MGYA00242747_ERZ504553 | MGnify/ENA primary metagenome ERZ504553 (study PRJEB26092, sample SAMD00036240) | human gut metagenome | host: Homo sapiens | study: EMG produced TPA metagenomics assembly of...
CTCGAGACCATCAACTCCATGACGCCGATCTGGAAAAAAGCGCAGCTCCGATGTTGAGCAGAAGGATTACAACGAGTTCTACAAGTCCACGTTCCATGACTTTGACGATCCCGCGCGCACTATCAGTTTCCATGCCGAGGGTACGCTTGAGTACGATGCGCTGCTGTTTGTGCCGGGTCGCGCCCCGTTCGATCTGTACAGCAAGGACTACGAGAAGGGCCTGGCGCTCTACAGCTCCAACGTGCTGATTATGGAGAAGTGCGACGACCTGCTGCCCGACTACTACAACTTTGTGCGCGGTGTCGTGGACTCTGCCGACGTGACGCTCAATATTTCGCGTGAGACGCTGCAGCAGAACCGTCAGCTCAAAGCTATTGCCAAGCGTGTGGAAAAGAAGATTACCGCCGACCTTGAGGACATGCGTGACAACGACCGCGAGGCCTACGAGAAGTTCTTTGAGAACTTTGGCCGCGGCCTTAAGTACGGCATCTACTCGAGCTATGGCATGAAGGCCGATGAGCTCGCCGACCTGCTGCTGTTCTGGTCTGCCAAGGAGCAGAAGATGATTACCCTGGCCGAGTATGCCAAGGGCATGCCCGAAGATCAGAAGGCCATCTACTACGCTGCCGGCGACTCGCGTGAGCGCTTGGCCAAGATGCCCGTGGTAAAGGGCGTGCTCGACCGCGGCTATGACGTGCTGCTGCTGACGCAGGATGTGGATGAGTTCACGTTCCAGGCTATGCGTGAGTATGTTGCCGCCGATATGCCCAAGATTTACGAGGACGACGCTGCCCGCGAGGCTGCCGAGAAGGCCGTGGCCGACGGTGCCGAGCCCGAGGTCGAGGATCGTCATCTGGAGCTCAAGAACGTCGCGACCGGCGATCTTGACTTGGCGACCGAGGACGAGAAGAAGGAGGCCGAGGACGCCACCAAGGAGAACGAGGACCTCTTTAGCGCTATGAAGGAGGCGCTCGGCGACAAGGTCGAGAAGGTCGCCGTCTCTGCGCGACTGACCGATGCTCCCGCGTGCATCACCACCGAGGGCCCGCTTTCGCTCGAGATGGAGAAGGTGCTCCAGAAGGGTCCCGAGGGCGCGCCCGACGGTATGCCCAAGAGCCAGCGCGTGCTCGAGCTCAACGCCAGGCACCCGGTCTTTGCCAAGCTCGTCGCTGCTCAGAAGGCGGGCGACACCGACAAGATCAAGCAGTACTCCGGCCTGCTCTACGACCAGGCCCTGCTGGTCGAGGGCATTCTGCCCGAGGACCCCGTGGCCTTCGCGGCAGCTGTCTGCAACTTGATGTAGTTAGGTAGTTACGCGGTTTTACCAAACCGCGTAACAGCTCGACGCTGCAAACGCCCCTAAGCGGCAATCTGACGTTCAATCGTCGGTCGCGTATCGAAGTACGCTTCCCTCCTCTTTCGCGTCACCTTGCTCGCTTAGGGGCGTTTTCGCTGACTTATGCTCAACCAGCGACGCTTTCGTGGTCCTAAGTAGTCATTGGGGGCGTTTTTGTTTGACTAGTCGTTTAAGAACGTCCCCGATGCTATTTGAATTGCTAATTTGTGCGGGTTGTGGTTTTGTGACATGCTGAAATTAAAGATACTGTACAACTGTACGTTAATTCGTCTTCGTAGTATATTGCTACCCGCAAAACTCAATACCATTGTGCTCTGAGACGCTAAAGCGCCTACGTACAATGGTTGTCGATAGTACGATTTGATTCAACGACAGGATGGATGGCCCAAGCGTGAGTCTCGGCAGCAAACTATCCGATGCAAAGGTCTCCTTTGCGATATTCAAGCGCGACATTAAGCGACTACTTGTGAACCCCGTCGCCTTGGTGGTTACCCTCGGCGTGTGCGTTATTCCCTCGCTGTATGCCTGGTACAACATCGTGGCAAACTGGGATCCGTACGGAAATACTCAGGGTATCAAGATTGCCATCGCCAACAACGATCATGGCACCCAAAACGACCTGGTGGGTGAGCTCAACGCGGGTGATAAGGTCGTCGATCAGCTCAAGGAGAACGATCAGTTGGGCTGGACCTTCGTCGATTCGGCGGCCGACGCCAAGGAGGGCGTCGAGAGCGGTGAGTACTATGCGGCCATCGTAATCCCCAAGAACTTCTCGGATAACCTGGTCTCGATGCTCGACGGCAACTACCATCAGCCCAAGCTTACGTACTACGTCAATGAGAAAAAGAGCGCTATTGCACCCAAGGTTACCGACACCGGTGCAAACACCATCGAGCAGCAGATTAACTCGGAGTTCGTCTCCACGGTGGGTGAGACCGTTGCCAGTATTGCCAAGGATGCCGGAGTCGATTTAAAGGACAAGGCAACCCAGGCTCAGGATTCGTTGGCCGGTTCGGTATCAGAGGCTTCTGATACGTTGGGCGAAGTGCGCGATTCGATTGGCGACATGAATGACGCCATCGATAAGACGAGTGGTTCCATTGCCTCGGCAGATGCAGCACTTGCCGGTCTGCAGGGTCAGGCGCCGTCGCTGACGCAGGCGATCTCCCAGGGCAACGACCTGCTGGGCGAGGCTCGCGCCACGGCGGGTAACTCTGTCGCCTCGCTCTCCAAGGCGCTCTCGGAAGGCAGCCTTGCGCTCACCAAGACGTCAGCCTCCGCGAACGCTGCGATTGGCAAGCTGACGGGCACGATCACATCTACGACCACCCGCATCGACAACTCGCTCGAGTCTCTCCAGGCGACGATCGACCACAATAAGGTCGTTATCGGGCACTTGGAAATTCTCGTCAATGACACGTCGACAGGTTCCAAGGAAATTGACGCGCGCATTGTATCGACCATCGATTTGCTCTGCAAGCAGAATGAAAAGCTTCAGAGCATCAAGGACGGTCTGTCTGCACAGTCGAGCGCCATGGCGAATGACGCCGCGGCTGTCTCGGGTGCCAGCGACGCTATCAATAACGCAATCCAGACCGGTGCGACCAACCTTGGCCAGGCCCAGACGGACCTGGGTCAAAACGCGCTGCCGAAGGCCTCGAGCGCGCTTGATTCATTTGCCGCCGTCTCGGGCGATCTGACGGGAATCGTGTCTGGCCTCACGCCTACTATTGCAAGTGCGCGCGGTACACTTTCGCAACTCAACGCTACGCTCGGTCAGGCCAAGACCACGCTGTCCCAGACCGACGCCTCGCTTGCCAAGGTCCAGGACAAGCTCGCCACCGCCGCCAACGACATCGAGGCGCTGCAGACCTCCGAGTCCATGGGCGAGCTGGCCGACCTGATGGGCGTCGACGTCGATGACGTTGCTGACTTCATGGCATCTCCGGTTGAGCTAGCGTCCAAGTCGATCTATCCGGTTAAGAGCTTCGGCTCGGGCATTGCTCCTTTCTACACCAATCTGGCGCTTTGGGTGGGCGGCTACGTGCTCATCGCCATTTACAAGCTCGAGGTCGATCGCGAAGGCGTTGGCAGCTTTACCGCGCGTCAGGGCTACTTTGGCCGCTGGTTGCTCCTGGTGATCCTGGGCGCGTTGCAGGCCATTATCGTTACGGTGGGAGATCTGGTCATTGGCGTACAGTGCGTCAGTCCGCTCCTATTTGTGCTGGGCGGCATCGCCATCTCATTTACGTACGTCAACATCATTTACGCGTTGTCCACTACGTTTAAGCATATCGGCAAGGCAATCGGCGTCATTCTTGTCATCGTGCAGATCCCGGGTTCGTCGGGCATGTACCCCATCGAGATGATGCCCGGCTTCTTCCAGTGGCTGCACCCGCTGCTGCCCTTTACCTATGGCATCAATCTGCTGCGTGAGACGGTCGGCGGCATGTATTCGTTCAACTACCTGTTTAACCTGTGCATTCTGGGCGTGTTCTTGATCGTGGCGCTCTTTATCGGCCTGCAGCTGCGTCCGCTGCTGCTCAACCTCAACCTGCTCTTTGATAAACAGCTTTCCACGACCGGTATGATGATTTGCGAGTCTAACGACCTGCCGCGCGAGCGCTACTCCTTGCGAACGGCCATGCGCGTCGTGCTCGATTCCGATTCGTACCGTCGCGAACTGCTCGATCATGCGGTCGCCTTTGAACATCGCTACCCGTACTACATCAAGGGCGGTTTTGCCGCCGTGGTGGGCGTTCAGGTCCTGCTCTTTGTCCTGTCGACGGTTCTCGATATCGACAATAACGGCAAGATTATCCTGCTGGTCATTTGGATCATCTCGGTTATTGCCATCTGCGGCTGGCTTATCAATATCGAATACATCCGCGCGAGCCTCAATACCCAGATGCGCATCTCGGCGCTTTCGGATGAGGACCTGCGCCGCGAGATACGCGAGCACACGGCCGCCATTCCTGCCGCCCGCCGCATGTTTGGCCTCAACGCCAGCGAGCGTGGTGCCAAGGGCGGCGATCAGTCCACGGGCCGCTTGCCGCATATAGGCTCGCACCATAAATCTCAGGGCAGCGACAGCACAGCCACAAATGATGGAGATACCACCCCGCTTGGCAAGCACTCCAAAGGAGGTGAGGCATAAATGAAGAACATCCTGCATCTGTTTAAGCGCGATGTCCAAAACGTGTCTCGCTCCGTAATCGGCTTGGTTGTCGTGATGGGCCTCATTATCGTGCCGTGTCTGTACGCGTGGTTTAACATCGCCGGCAGCTGGGATCCGTACGGCAACACCGGCAATCTTAAGATCGCCGTGGTCAACACCGATGAGGGTTACGAGAGCGATCTGATCCCCGTCGAGGTTAACGTGGGCGAAAACGTGACCGCCACCCTACGCGGCAACGAGAGCTTCGATTGGGTTGTGCTTAACGATCGCGAAAAGGCTATCGAGGGCGTTAAGTCGGGCGCGTACTATGCTGCCGTCGTTATCCCCAAAACGTTTAGCGCCGACATGATGACGCTTTTCTCGACCGACGTGAAACACGCCGATATCGAGTTTTACGAGAACCAGAAGGCCAACGCCATCGCGCAGATCGTGACCGAGAAGGGTTCGAGCGCCGTTCAGAACCAGGTTAACGAATCTTTTACCGAGACCATTACGAGCATCGGTCTTAAGACGGTGTCCAGCCTGCTCGATTACATGAGCACCGACCAAGTCAGCAACTTTATCGCCAACCTGTCCTCGACGCTCAGCGATTCGATTGAGGACCTGCAAGACGTTCAGGCTAATGCTTCGTCGCTGGCGGGCATTTTGAGCTCTACGTCCGATTCGTTGACGTCGGCGAGCGGTATGCTCCAGCAGACGGGTACGGTCGATGAGTCGACCAAGCGGTTGATGGAGCATACCAAGAGCGGCATCGATGATTCCAAAGAAGCGCTTAAGGCGGCAAACGATGCCATCGATGCCGCGATCGATGGAAGTGCGGGTTCGTTCGATAACGTTTCTACCGAGCTCGCAAAGGCATTCGACACTGCAAACCAGCATGTCAATCTTACGGTGTCTCAGCTCAACGATGGCGCAGCGTCACTCAATAAACGTGCCGACGAGATTGATGCCACGGCGAACGAGCTCCGTAGTCTTGCTGGCCAGGTGAGTAACGATAAGCTCAAGGCAGGGCTTGAGGACGCGGCTGCCGAGCTTGACAAAACCGCGACGGAGTACCGCAACAATGCCAATGAGCTGACGAATATCGCGACGTCGCTCACGAAGAGTATGGCCGAGGTCAACAACTCGCGTGCCGAGGTCGATCAGGCCATCGCCGATGCCAAGGCCGGCATCGCGGGTGCCAAATCCGATTACGATTCCACGTTCTCGGTTAAGGCCAAGGAGCTCAAGAAGACCGTCTCGGGGGTTCTGGATTCACTGAATGGTATCTCGGGCGATCTGGATAGTGCTGTTGCCGGCCTGACCGATGCATCCGGTTCGCTGGCAAAGGGTCTCTCCAAGGCTGCAAAGCTGGTCAACAAGGCTTCCGATCAGCTGGGCGAGGCGTCGGACAAGATCAGCGCGTTTAAGGACGAGCTTGATGGTGCCCTGATGTCGGATGACCTCGCTACGATCAAGACGATGATCGGCAATGATCCCGAGGGTCTGGCCGTGTCGCTTTCCGGCCCCGTCGCGCTCGACCGCAAGCCGGTCTATCCGATCCGCAACTACGGTTCGGCCATGGCACCGTTCTACACGATTCTGTCGCTCTGGGTCGGCTCGATCGTGTTGGCGGCCATGATGAAGGTCTCGGTTGACGATGAGCTCATCAACGAGCTCATCCCCGTACGCCTGCACGAGATCTACCTGGGTCGTTACCTGTTCTTTGGCGGTTTGGCCCTGCTGCAGGCAACACTCGTGTGCGCGGGCGACATTCTGTTCTTTGGCATTCAGTGCGACAACCCGCTGCAGTTTGTGCTGGCGGGCTGGGTTGCGAGCCTCGTGTTCTCCAATATCGTCTACACGCTTACGGTTTCGTTTGGCGATATCGGCAAGGCGCTCGCTGTCGTGCTGTTGGTCATGCAGGTCGGTGGTTCGGGCGGCACGTTCCCTATCGAGATGACCGGCCCCGTGTTCCAGGCGATCTATCCGTTCCTGCCGTTTACTCACGGCATCAACGCCATGCATGCCGCCATGGCTGGCGCCTACCATATGGAGTACTGGGTTGAGCTGGGCATTCTGGCGAGCTATCTGATTCCGTCGCTGTCCTTGGGCGTCGTCTTCCGCCGTCCGGTCATCAAAGCCAACGACTGGATTATCGAAAAGCTGGAGTCAACTAAATTAATCTAGCGCAACAATGTAAACGCCGTCGGAACATCAAGGTCTTCCAACCCGATGCTTTAGCGTAGTGAATTGCGTGGACTGCTTGGTTGTTGCTACAGTAGCGGGGCGTGCCGGGGGTCCGGTGCGCCCTGTTCTTATTTGACCATGAGGCGGCACGCAGCCATACGCGTGCGGACACCACGCCCAGATTGAGTGTGAGGATGTTCCATGGCCCAATACGCTGCCAACGAAATCGAAAACATGCCCGATAGCCCTGTGGCCCGTGAGGATTTGGGCGCGGGCGGTATTCCCAGGGGCGCCGGCGCACGCTCCCCGCTGTTCTGGAAAGTTTTGCTACTTTCGGTGGCGGTCATCTGGGGCTACTCCTTTACCACTATGAAGGACGCACTCGGCACCATTCCGGTGTTCGAGCTGCTCTATGTACGCTTTCTGCCTGCAGCGTTGGTCATGTTTGCCGTCTTCCACAAGCGCATCACTGCACATTTCAACGCTCGCAATCTGATCGTTGGCCTGAGTATGGGCGTGCTCATGTGGGCGGCCTATGCGTTGCAGACGGTCGGTCTGGCATATACTACGGTGGGCAAGAATGCTTTTTTGACGGGCACGTATTGCATCCTCGTGCCGTTCGCGAGCTATTTTCTGAGCGGAGAAAAACTCACCCGCTATAACCTGGGCGCGGCACTGCTGTGCTTGGCGGGCATTGGCTTGGTGGCGCTCGATAGCGTCGAGTTCAACATCGGTGACGTCATTACGCTGGCAGGCGCGGTCTTCTTCGCCATCCAGATGGCGGTGACCGCCAAGTACGGTCGCAAAATGGACATCAACGTTATCACGTTTTGGATGTTTGTGGGCAACGGCGTGCTGAGCCTGGTTTCGTCGCTGTTATTCGAGACCCAGGCGCCTCTGTCCGTGTGGACGCCGAACTTTATCGGTGTGATGGCGTTTCTCTCGGTGGGCTGCACATGCGTGGCTCTGCTCATCCAAAACGTCGGCCTGGCGCATGTCCCGGCTTCGACGGGCTCACTGCTCCTTTCGATGGAGTCGCCTTCGGGCGTGTTGTTTTCGGTGCTGCTGATGGGGGAGGCGCTCACCTCGCGCCTGCTCGCCGGCTTCGTGCTTATCTTCCTGTCGATTATCTTGAGTGAGACTCACTTCGATTTTTTGCGCAAAAAGCCGCGCCCGCAATTGTAAACAACTTGTTGCGCCGCCCTCCCGGGGCGGCATTTTTTATGCGTCGCCCTTAAAGTTGTACCTTGCACTTTATGCTATCAAAGTGCTTGCTGCAAAAACGTTACTGGAGGGCATCTATGGCACCAGCTTTGTCCGATTTTCAACCGCAACCAGCGCCCAAGGCTACCGCAGCGGCGCAGGCCGCTATCGGTGACGGTCTTGTTGCAGAAGCTCAGACTTTTGCAGACGAGCTTGCTGTGTGGCGACACGATCTACACCAGATGCCCGAGCTGGGTAACAACCTTCCGCAGACGTCCGCCTTTATCCAGGCGCGTCTGGACGAGATGGATATTCCCTATGCCGTGCTTGTTGACGGCTCCTGTGTCGTTGGCCTTATCGGTGCCGGCGCGGCAGCTGCTGCTCGGGGTAACGGTACGTGCACGGACAAGCAGGCCGGTACGGTCATCATGCTCCGCGGCGACATGGATGCCCTGCCCGTTGCCGAGGAATCCGGCGAGCCCTTTGCATCCACCAATGGCTGCATGCATGCTTGCGGTCACGATATGCACGCGACGGCGCTGCTTGGTGCGGCTCGTATGCTCAAGGCCCGCGAGTCCGAGCTTCTCGACGCCAACGCCACGGTTAAGTTGCTGTTCCAGCCGGGCGAGGAAACCTTTGAGGGTGCCCGTGCCGCCATCGTCGACGGTCTGCTGCAGAACCCACGCCCTCAGGCGGCTTTTGCCATGCATGTTAACAGCCAATCGCCGCTCGGCCTGGTGCTCTATGGGAGTCCGGCGCTTTCGGGCGTGTACGGTTTTCGCATCACGCTTCAGGGCAAGGGCGGCCATGGCTCGAGCCCCGAGATCTGCATCGACCCCATCACGGCCGGCGTCCATGTGCACCTGGCGCTTCAGGAGCTTATCGCTCGCGAAGTGCCGGCGGCCAAGGAGGTCGCACTGACCGTGGGTAAGTTTGCCGGTGGTCAAGCGGCCAACGTCATCCCAGATACCTGCGTGCTCGAAGGCACGCTGCGCGGCTTTGACGTTGAGCTCATGGAGCACCTCAAGGAGCGTATCGCCGAGGTCGTCAACGGCGTGGCCGCAACGTATCGCACGTCGGCCACCATCGAGACGCTCTCGGATGTTCCCCCGCTCGTGCTCGATGACGACGTGACCCAGGCTTCGCTTGGCTACGTGGGTGCGACGCTGCCCAAGGCCACCTTCCTGCCGCTGTTCCATGCCATGGCGAGCGAGGACTTTGCGCTTATCTCGAGTGAGATACCGAGCGCATACTTTACGATCGGCGCGGCTGTGACCGATACGGACGAACACTTTGCCCAGCATCATCCCAAGGCGCGCTTTAGCGATGCCGAGCTGCCACTTGGTGCCGCGGCTTACACGGCGGTCGCTTTGGGCTATATCGCCGACCACCGGTAGTACCCAACCTTGCCTTTCAAGCCTGCGGGCATGGCCATAAGGCCTATGCCCTTGTCTTTCAAGGCAATCTTGGGCACTACCGGCGCCTGGCTTTGTCATCATGGCCACGTGTTACACGATTTTCGTTAACTGCATGAGCCTGTTTCAGCCGCTCATCGTCAGCGACCTCGGGATCACGCTTGCGCAGTACAACATCTCCAATGCCATCTCCACCGTGGTGAGCGTTATCGGCTCACTTGTCATTGGCCATGTTGCCGATAAAGTAAGCGGCCGCGTTTTGGGTTCCCCTCACTGTAATCGCCACCTCTGCCGTTCTTGCCGGCATGAGCTTTGTCGGTGAGCTGTGGCAGGTCTACGTGCTCTTTTCTGTTCGCTCCGTTCTGTCTGTGGCTGCCCTGGAAGCCGAATGGATGCTCGTACCATCATTCGGTTTCCAAGGCGGCCACGGGCCTACGAAATGATCCCTATTCCTCCGTCCCCAAGGGATCACGTGATCCGAAGGGGACGGAGGAAAAGGGATCACAAACAGCGGCGGCGCGTCTGGCCGAACGAGTCCCCATACCCTCGTTCGGTCAGGCGCGCCGCCGCGTTGCTGCTTTGTGCCGTATAATGTCCACTACCTATGACGCGATACAAAAGAAAGGTGTTTGCCCATGCAGGCACAGAAGGCGGAGGGAACCCGCGACCTTATCGGCGCCGAGATGCGCGCCTGGCAAAAGATGCAGCAGATTGCGGCCGGCGTGTTCGAGCCGTTTGGTTTTAAACCCATCGAGACGCCCGCGATCGAGCAGGTTGACGTGTTTGTCCACGGTATCGGCCAGTCGACCGACGTCGTGCGCAAGGAAATGTTCCGCGTGTTCAGCGGTGCCAACCTGGAGCGCGTCTTTACCGAGGGCACCGACACCAAACTCAAGCCCAAGCAGCGCCTGGCACTTCGCCCCGAGGGCACGGCCGGCGTGGTGCGCGCCGTCGTCGAGAACAATCTGGTGCCCCAGGGCTCCACGCCGTTTAAGGCTTACTACGCCGAGGCCATGTTCCGCGGCGAGCGTCCCCAGAAGGGCCGCCTGCGCCAGTTCCACCAGGTGGGCATCGAGTGGCTCGGCGCTCCCGATCCGGCGGCAGACGCCGAGTGCATCATCATGCTCATGGAGTTCTACAAGCGCCTGGGCTTCGATCTTTCCAAGCTTCGTCTGCTCATCAACTCGATGGGTGACGCCCAGTGCCGTCCGGCTTATCGCGAGCAGGTTAAGCAGTTCATCCTCGATCACGCCGACGAGATGTGCGATGAGTGCCGCGAGCGCGCCGAGCTCAACCCGCTGCGTGCCTTCGACTGCAAGAACCACCACTGCCGCGAGATCATGGCCGAGGCTCCGCTGATGGGTGACAACCTGTGCGATGAGTGCCGCGAGCACTACGAGCAGGTCAAGCGCTATCTGGATGCCGCCGGTATCGAGTATGTCGAGGATCCCACCTTGGTGCGCGGCCTGGACTACTACACCCGTACTGTCTTTGAGGTCGAGGCCCCTGGCGCCGGCGTCGGCTCCATCGGCGGCGGCGGCCGCTACGATGGCCTGGTCGAGCTCGAGGGTGGCAAGCCCACGGCGGGCGTCGGCTTTGCTGTCGGTTTTGAGCGCGCCCTGCTGGCCCTGCAGGCCTTTGGCAGCGATTTGGGTGCCGATGAGGCCCCGTGCGTCTATGTCGCCAACGCCGGCAAGGAGCTGCGTCAGAACGTCTTTGCCATTACGCAGGAGCTTCGCGCCGCAGGTATCGTGACCGAGGCCGACTATCAGGGTCGTTCGCTCAAGGCCCAGTTTAAGCAAGCCGATAAGGTAGGCGCCAAGCTCATCTTGGTCCTGGGTGGCGACGAGCTTGCCGCCGGCAAGGTCAAAGTGCGCGACATGCAGAGCCATGACGAGGTGCTCGCCGATCTGGACAACGTCGTCGAGGCGGTTCGCGAGCGCCTGTAGCGCATCTTTTTGAGCTTCGGGCCTGCTAACGTGCCCTGCTCATGGAGAGCGATTGTTACGGGGGTGTTTCGCTTTTATGCGGAATGCCCCCGTTTACGTATGCCGCCCACCGAGAAATACGACCATTTAGGGCAAAAACCTTTGCAATGCAGAAAATACTTTTGTGTGGTAAAGCGCATTCAGTGTCGAAAGTATTTCTCAAGCGCCTATAATGAATACCGCATGTTACGTGCATAGAAGGAGGAATGGGAGGAAACGTGGCTGAGAACCTAAGCAACCAGTCTGTACCCGAAGCCGCGGCGCGCGTCGCTGCCGTGGTCAACCGCCTCGTTAACCGAATCGGCTCGAATGCCGAGTCCAGGGAGCGTCTCGCCGAGATCGAGATCCCCGAGGAGCTGCGCGACAATCTGGCGCTGTTCTTGCGCCTGGAGCGCCGTGTGCTTAGCGAGTATGATCCCGAGATCGCGGACCTGTTCGACAAGATTTTGACAGCCGAGATTGTGGTCAATGCCGGCAACCCCGGTACCTGCGCTGCCGACGAAGCCGTCGACGAGCAGGGCGTGCCCACCGCCGACGAGCCCACTGCCGTGGCATTTCGTGAGGTCGTCGATTTGATCGACAGCCTGCCGCTCGATAAGCAGCAGGTCATCGTTCGCGCCTTTACGAGCTTTTTCCATCTGGCAAACCTGTCGGAGGAGAACTACCGTGTGGCGCAGCTGCGCGAGCGCGAGGCCGGTGCGTCGACCGATACCGAGGTCGATCCTGCCAACGAGCTTACCGTTGCCTATCACCAGCTGGTGAATGAGCTGGGTGTCGAGGGTGCCAACGAGCTGCTCGACAAGCTCGAGTTCCACCCTGTCTTTACCGCACATCCCACCGAGGCCCGTCGTAAGGCCGTCGAGGGCAAGATCCGCCGTATCTCCAACCTGCTGGAGGAGCGTCCGCGTCTGGGCGGCTCCGACCTGGTGGAGAACGAGCGCCATATGCTGCAGGAGATCGACGCCCTGGTGCGTACGAGTCCCATCGCGCTCAAGAAGCCCACGCCGGTCGAGGAAGCCGATACCATCATCGACATCTTCGATAACACGCTGTTCGACGTTATCCCCGTTATCTATCGTCGTTTTGACGATTGGGTGCTGGGCGACAAGGCCGGTACTGTGCCGCCGCTGTGCCCGGCGTTCTTCCATCCCGGCAGCTGGATCGGTTCCGACCGCGACGGTAACCCCAACGTCACCGCCAAGGTGAGCCGTGAGGTCGCCGCCAAGTACTTTACGCACATGGTGCTCAAGCTCGAGGACAAGTGCCGCCACATCGGCCGCAACCTCACGCTCGAGGCTACCTACAGCAAGCCGTCGGCCGAGCTCATTAACCTGTGGAACCATCAGGTCGAGATGAGCCCTCGTTACACGGCCCGCGCCGAGCTGATCTCCGAGCACGAGCCGCATCGCGCCGTCATGCTCGTCATGGCCGACCGCCTGAACGCCACCGTCCGTCGTATCACCGACACCATGTACCACAGCGCCGACGAGTTCCTGGATGACCTGCGCGTCGTCCAGCGTTCGCTGGCCGCCTGCGGTGCCGTCCGTGCTGCCTACGGCCCGGTCCAAACCATCATCTGGCAGGTCGAGTCCTTCGGCTTCCATATGGTCGAGATGGAGTTCCGTCAGCACTCCGTGGTGCATGCCCGCGCCCTTAAGGATATCCACGAGAACGGTATCCATGGCGACCTGCAGCCCATGACGCGCGAGGTCATCGATACCTTCCGCGCTATCGGCTCCATCCAAAAGCGCTACGGCAAGAAGATGGCGCACCGCTACATCATCTCGTTTACCAAGAGCGCTCAGCATGTGGCCGACGTCTTTGAGCTGGCGCACCTGTCCTTTGCACACGAGGAGGATGTCCCCGAGCTCGACGTGATCCCGTTGTTCGAGCAGCTCGAGGACCTCGAGGGCTGCGTCGACGTGCTCGATCAGATGCTTACGCTGCCCGTGGTGCAAAAGCGCCTTGCCCAGACCAACCGCCGCATGGAGGTCATGCTGGGCTATTCCGACTCTTCCAAGGATGCCGGTCCTACCACGGCCATGCTCGCGCTGCACTCCGCGCAGGAGCGCATCGCCAAGTGGGCAGAGAAGAACGATATCGACCTGGTGCTCATGCACGGTCGCGGCGGTGCCGTGGGCCGTGGCGGCGGCCCGGCCAACAAGGCCGTGCTGGCGCAGCCCAAGGGTTCGGTCAACTGCTTCTTTAAGCTTACCGAGCAGGGCGAAGTCATCTTTGCCCGTTACGGCAACCGCACGCTGGCTCAGCGCCATGTTGAGTCCGTTGCCGCCGCAACGCTTTTGCAGTCGGCCCCGAGTGTCGAGAAGACCAACACCGAGACCACGCAGAAGTTCTGGGATATGGCCGAGAAGCTTAACGCTGCAAGCCACGAGCGCTATCTGGACCTGCTGAACACCGAGGACTTTACACCGTGGTTCTCGACCGTGACGCCGCTGACCGAAGTCGGTCTGCTGCCGATCGGCTCGCGTCCCGCTAAGCGCGGCTTGGGTGCCAAGTCCCTCGACGACCTGCGTACCATTCCTTGGATCTTCAGCTGGAGCCAGGCGCGCATCAATCTGGCTGCTTGGTACGGCCTGGGCACCGCCTGCGAGCAGTTGGGCGATCTGGACCAGCTTAAGGCTGCCTACCAGGAGTGGCCGTTCTTCCGCACCTTTATCGACAACATCGAGATGTCGATCGCCAAGACCGATCAGCGCATCGCCAAGATGTATCTGCACCTGGGCGACCGCGACGATCTGTCCGAGAAGGTCTTCACCGAGATGCAGCTCACACGTAAGTGGGTCCTTGCCATCGTCGGTGACGAGTGGCCGCTGCAGCGCCGCCGCGTGCTCGGCTGCGCCGTCCGCGTCCGTAACCCCTATGTCGACGCTCTGTCCATTGCCCAGGTCCGCGCCCTTCGCGAGGTGCGTATGAACCAGGACGAGATGGCCGAGGAGAAGAAGGCCGAGTACATGAGCCTGATTCTTTCGACTGTGACCGGCGTCTCGGCAGGATTGCAGAACACGGGGTAATCGATAGCCCTGTGGCTCTCGCCGGGACCCGATGGGTTTCCCTCTGAATGCGTCCTCGCACTTGAAGCCCCCTTATCCTGCTCCTTTGGAGCTGCGGATAAGGGGGCTTCGTGCTGCGGAGTGCATTCAGAGGGAAACCCGTCGGGTCCCTTCGTCCTCGATCTTCAGGGATTAAAGCTGAGGAGAAGAATGATGCATTGGGCGCTTCGCACCTTACAGCTGTGACGGCCGCGGTCCCGTTTGAGGTCGCGGCCGTTTTGTTGTGGGTCAAATATGAACGTTGTGTTAATGAGACGGTGGACGGTGGAGTTTTTCGGTGAGCGGCGTATCCTTCCAACGGTTTATCTAGTGTGTCAGTTGAAAGGAAGAGGGCGCTCGTCATTGTTTGAATGTGAACTGCCGTTTGACCACAAGACGTTGCATCTGGAGCTCGAGGATAAGAACTTCGCGGGTGTGATGGAAGGTCATCAAAACGAGTTTAAGACTACAAAATCGCAGGAAGAGCTGGTAGAGGAGTCGCTTGCCAACCCTTATGGCTCGCCTTCGCTCGAGGAGCTTTGTGCTGGCAAGAAGGATATTGTCATCATTAGCTCCGATCATACGCGTCCCGTTCCCTCGCGTGTGACGATGCCTATTCTGCTGCATCACATCCATTCCGCTGCGCCCGAGGCTCGCGTGCGTATTTTGGTTGCTACGGGTATGCACCGTCCGTCGACACACGAGGAACTCGTCAACAAGTATGGCGAGGAGATCGTTGCCAACGAGGAAATCGTTATGCACGTCGCGACTGACGACAGCATGATGAAAAAGATCGGTACCCTGCCTTCTGGTGGCGAGTGCATCATCAACAAGATTGCCGCCGATTGCGATCTGCTGCTTGCAGAGGGCTTCATTGAGCCGCACTTCTTTGCCGGTTTCTCTGGCAGCCGCAAGTCCGTGCTGCCCGGTATCGCCAGCTACAAGACCATCATGTACAACCACAACGGTCAGTTTGTGAACGATTCCCATTCGCGTGCCGGCAACCTGTGCCACAACCACGTGAGCGAGGATATGTTCGCCGCCGCCGAGATGGCCCACCTCGCCTTTGTGCTTAACGTGGTGCTCAACGGCAAGCACGAGGTCATCGGTTCTTTTGCCGGTGACATCCACAAGGCGCACGAGGCTGGCTGCGAGTTCGTGAAGAGCCTTGCCGGCGTTGAGCCCGTTGAGTGCGAGATTGCCATCACCACCAACGGCGGTTACCCGCTCGACCAGAACATCTATCAGGCCGTGAAGGGCATGTGCGCTGCCGAGGCCACGCTTCCCGAGGGCGGCGTGATCATTGATGTCGCCGGTTGTGCCGACGGTCACGGCGGCGAGGGCTTCTATCACAACATCGCCGACAACGACCCGGCGGAGTTTGAGCGCGCCTGCATCGACCGTCCTAAGGACGAGACCCTGCCCGATCAGTGGACGAGCCAGATCTTTGCCCGCATCCTGGCGCATCACCCTGTGATCATGGTCACCGACCTGTGCGATCACCAGATGATCAAGGATATGCACATGACGCCGGTCAACACCCTCGAGGAGGCGCTCAAGCTCGCCTTTGAGATGAAGGGTGCCGATGCCAAGGTGGCCGTCATTCCCGATGGCCTGGGCGTTGTCGTCGCGCAGCACTAGTGCGCGGCCTAAACGAATCGTTTGTAACCGACAAGAAAGATAAGGTTTTATGCTTACCAAACTCCTCTGTGAATTCGGCGCAACGGCCCTCATGATCATCTTTGGCGTGGGCGTGCACTGCGATGCCGTGCTCAAGGGCACCAAGTATCAGGGCTCCGGCCACATGTTTGCCATCACCACCTGGTCTTTTGGCATCTCGGTCTGCCTGTTTGTCTTTGGCGGCGCCGTGTGCATGAACCCCGCCATGGTGCTTGCCCAGTGCATCGTAGGCCTGGTGCCGTGGAGCAGCTGCATTCCCTTCATGATTGCCGATATGCTCGGCGGCTTTGCGGGCGCCGTGATCGCGTGGTTGATGTATGCCGATGAGTTCAAGGCTTCCGATGGCGTCGTCGACCCCATTGCCCAGCGCAACATCTTCTCGACCAACCCCACCACCGAGGGTACGAACTACGCCCGTAACTTCTTCTGCGAGGCTATCTGCACCTTTGTGTTCATCAGCGCCATCCTCGCTGCCGCTAACCGCGCCGGCGAGAACGTTCTGATGCTCGCCATCTGCGTCGGCCTGATCGTTTGGGCCGTTGGCATGGGCATGGGCGGCATCACCGGCTTCGCCATGAACCAGGCTCGTGACCTTGGTCCTCGCATGGCCTATCAGGTGCTGCCGATCAAGAACAAGGCTGACAACAACTGGAAGTACGGCCTGCTCGTTCCTGGCATCGCTCCGTTTGTCGGTGCCGCTCTGGCTGCACTGTTTGTGCACGGTTTCTTGGGCATGTTCTAGTCAAAGGACGGCTCTATAAGGTCCGGGCTCGGTAGGGGTTAACTTTCCAACGCGTCCTCGGACATGCAAAAAGGCTCGCTGCGCACTTTGTGCGGCGAGCCTTTTTGCGTCCTGCGGAGTGCGTTGGAAAGTTAACCCCTACCGAGCCCTGGGCATTCTTGGCTGTGTTCGAACAAGCAACTCAACATATATATCTGAATTTGGATGGGAGGGGCTTGTTGCTGGTAGGGGCGTTGAAGCGTGAGTGAATCTTTGGGATGCGTGGCGCCTTGGGTTGGGGCGATGCTTTGGGATGAGGTTCTTACTTAGTTGAAGAGGGGTTTTATGGCTGAGAGGTAGTCTTTGGCTACGTCCTCTTTTGGGGCTTGGAAGTTGTGCCAGGCCCACCATTGGACGGTGGCTACGAAGCTTGAGGCTATGTGGTGTAGTAGGAAGCTGCGGTCCATGGTGCCGGCGGGGCCTGAGGGGTCGACGGGCACGGTTTCGGCTGCTCGTGACATGATGGTCTTGCGTAGGCAGTCGGCGAAGACGCGTGAGCCGGCGCCGGCTACCAGTGCCCGTACACCCTGCCGACGATTCCAGAGGTTGTTGAGGATATGCTCGACCTGTACGAGTGGGTCATCGAGGGGCGTACCGTCATTGTCGAGGGCATGGGTGCAGATATCGCGCACGAGCTCAGCGAGCAGGTCATCTTTGCTTTTAAAGAGGCCGTAGAACGTGGCCCGACCCACATGGGCGCGAGCGATGATGACGCCGACGGTGATCTTGCCGTAATCTTCCTCGCACAGGAGCTCGGAGAACGCCGCAACGATGGCGGCACGGCTTTTTGCCTTGCGGGCATCCATGGCTATGCGTCCGCGTGAACGAGCAGGCAGCGGAGTGTACCGGAGCAGCCCTCGTAGGGGCGCTTACCGGCGCCGTAGCCGACGGCCTCGATGCGGTAGCGGACTGGCAGGTGCTCGGACGTGCGCAGCGCGGTGACGATGGCGGCGCCCGTGGGCGTCACGAGCTCGCCGGCGACCGGCGCGGGCGTGAGGGCGATATTGCCTGCCTGGCACAGGTTGACGACAGCGGGGACGGGAATGGGCATGAGGCCGTGGGCGCAGCGGATGGTTCCGTGGCCCTCGGAGAGCGACTCGACCACGATGCCCTCAATACCCAGGTCGTCGAGGCAGATGGCGACAGAGCAGACGTCGACGATGGAGTCGACGGCGCCCACCTCGTGAAACAGGACGGTGTCGGGCGTTTTGCCGTGAGCCTTGGCCTCGGCAGCAGCGAGTACGGAAAAAATGGCGAGGGCACGACGCTTGGCGCCATCGCTTAGCTGCGAGCCATCGATGATAGCGGTGACGTCCGCCAAAGAACGGTGGTGATGGTGGTGGGCGTGATGGTGGCCCTCGTGGTCATGCTCGTGGCAGTGCTCGTGCTCCCCATGGTTATGATGCCCATGCCCATGTCCATGCTCGTGCGTGTGCTCAGCAGTTGCCTCGTTGCCGTAGAGCCAAGCCATGTCGTGGTCATGATTCTCCAGCTCGGCCGCAAGCTGAACATCGAAGTCACAGGCGTCGATGCCGTGCTTGTTCACGCGCGTCACGGCAATCTCAAAGCCATCGACCGGCAGCGTGGCGAGCTGTTCGCGCAGGTGCTCCTCGCTGGCGCCCAGGTCGAGCAGGGCCGCGACGGTCATATCGCCGCTGATGCCTGAGGTTCCGTCGATGATAAGCGTGTGCTGATGGTTGGACATGGAATGCTCCTTAATGGGCGTAGGACGTGCCGGCGCTCAGATGATTGATAAGACTTGCCTGGTAGGCGGCACCAAAGCCGTTGTCGATATTGACGACCGAGACGCCGCTGGCGCAGGAATTGAGCATGGCGAGCAGTGCTGCCACGCCGCCAAAGCTTGCACCGTAGCCCACGCTCGTGGGAACGGCGATGACCGGACAGCTCACCAGGCCGCCGATGACGCTCGCCAGGGCGCCTTCCATGCCGGCGATGGCGATGACCACCTGTGCCTGGGCAAGTTCCTCGGCATGAGCGAGCAGGCGGTGCAGGCCGGCGACGCCCACGTCGTAAAGACGATCGACTTCGTTGCCGTAGAACTCGGCCGTCAGTGCGGCCTCTTCGGCGACGGGCAGGTCGCTCGTGCCGGCGCAGGCGACGACGATGCGTCCGTTGCCAGTAGGGGAGGGCTTGCCGCCCACGAGGGCGAGCTGTGCGTTCGGGATATATCCAAGGTCGATGTCGTCGGCAAGAAGCTCAGCGGTGCGCGCAGCCTTATCGGCATCGAGCCGCGTGACCAGGACGTGTCCCTGGCCTGCATCGAGAAGCGCTTCGATAATGGCGGCAATCTGCTCGGCGGTTTTACCGGCGCCGTAGATAACCTCGCCGGCTCCCTGGCGCACCCCGCGCGAAAGATCGAGCTGTGCAAAGCCCAGGTCGGCGGTCGGCGCCGTCTGGATGCGCGTGAGGGCGACTGCCGGGGCGACTGCTCCGCCGGCAACATCGCTCAGCAACTGCTCAAGATCTCGCTTATCCATATATGTTCCCTTCGACGGCGCAAAGTCTAGCACGAGAAGGGTAGTTTCCGAACACTAAGACAAAATTGTTCGGAAACTATAGGACAGACTGATTCTCTTGTTAGAAGGATCGACTAGTCGCGCAGGATGATGTCCATGGCGAGCATCAGGTTGCGCTCATCGATGGCAAACGGGGCGGCTTCGCGCGTCTTGGGCTTGGCGCAAAACGCGATGCCCGTGCCCGCGGCCTGGATCATGGGGATGTCGTTTGCCCCGTCGCCAATAGCGACCGTGTGGGCCATGTCGACGCCGCACTCAACTGCCCAGTCCAGCAGCTGGATGAGCTTGGATTCCTTGGTCACAATGTTTGCCGCCAGCTTGCCGGTGAGCTTGCCGTCCACGACCTCCAGGCGGTTAGCGAGGCAAAAGTCGATGCCCGCGGCGGCCACGATCTTGTCGGCGACCTCGTGAAAGCCGCCGCTTACCACGCCAACCTTCCAGCCCTTGCTGTGTGCCGAGCGCACAAGCTCCAGCGCGCCGGGGGTAAATGTCACGCGCTCAAAGGTGCGTTCGAACACGCTCTCATCCAAGCCGGCAAGCAGCCCCACGCGCTCTTCGAGCGCCTGCTTAAAGTCAAGCTCGCCGCGCATGGCGCGTTCGGTGATCTGTGCCACCTGCTCGCCCACGCCGGCCTCCTCGCCCAACAGGTCGATGACTTCCTGGTTGATGAGCGTGGAGTCGATATCCATAACGATGAGGCGTGCAGTCATGGCGGGCCTTTCCGAGTGCTGTTTTATTGGGGCATATTGTCGCACGTGACGAGCGCGGGCGGGTGTCACAGCGCGTCAATTGTTTCGTCTCCGTCAAGTCTTTGGGCAGGAGCCACTTTTTCGCGGCACATCGACGCGAGTGCGATAAGATAGAACGCCATGTCTGGCTGCGCGGTTTACGCAGGCTGGGCAAATCTGTACGACGCCGCCCGGAACGACACGGGGCGGCACAGATCCATAAAGGAGGATCACTGGTATGAGCCAGACCCGTCCCATCGATGAGCATTCCATGCACACCCGTACCTGCGGCGAGCTTCGCTTCGAGAACGTGGGCGAAGAGGTCACCCTCACCGGTTGGGTGAGCCGTCGCCGCGACCACGGCGGCCTTATCTTCTGCGACCTTCGCGACCGTGAGGGCATCACGCAGCTCACCTTCGACCCCGAGCACTCCGACGGCGACGCCTTTAAGATCGCCGAGACCATGCGTCCCGAGTGGCCCATCAAGATTCACGGCGTCGTGCGCGCCCGTGGCGAGGAGACCACCAACACCAAGCTCGCGACTGGCGAGATCGAGGTCCTGACCGACCACGCCGAGGTGCTCAACACGTCCGTCACCCCGCCGTTCCAGATCGAGGACGGCATCGAGACCAGCGAGGACACCCGCCTGCGCTATCGCTATCTGGACCTTCGTCGTCCCGAGATGATGGCCAACCTCAAGCTGCGCTCCGACTTTACCTTTGCCATTCGCGAGGCGCTGCACAACCGTGAGTTCATGGAGGTCGAGACGCCCTCCCTGTTCAAGTCTACGCCCGAGGGCGCCCGCGACTTCATCGTCCCCAGCCGCATCCAGCCGGGCAACTTCTACGCCCTGCCGCAGTCCCCGCAGCTCCTGAAGCAGCTGCTCATGGTCGGTGGCGTCGAGCGCTACTACCAGGTTGCCAAGTGCTTCCGCGACGAGGACCTGCGCGCCGACCGTCAGCCCGAGTTCACCCAGGTCGATATCGAGATGTCCTTCGTGGACCAGAACGACGTTATGAGCGCCCTCGAAGAGGTTCTTGCCGATGCCTTCGGCCGCATGGGTGTCGAGATGCCCACGCCGCTGCGTCGCATGGACTACTGGGAGGCCATGGACACCTATGGCTCCGACAAGCCCGATACCCGCTATGGCATGCACCTAGTCGACCTGACCGATATCTTTGCCAACTCCAAGTTCAAGGTCTTTGCGACTGCCGCGAACGAGGAGGGCTCTGTCGTCAAGGCCATCAACGCCAAGGGCGCCGGTGCCTGGGCTCGCGCCAAGATCGATAAGCTTGCCGGCGTGGCTTCCACGTTTGGCGCCAAGGGCCTGGCCTGGATCGCCTTCCGCGAGGACGGCTCCATCAACAGCCCCATCGTCAAGTTCTTCTCGGACGAGGAGATGGCCGCTCTGCGCGAGCGCATGGACGTCGAGCCCGGCGACCTTGTGATGTTCGCCGCCGGCCCGCGCCTGCTCTCCGACGAGATCCTGGGCGGCATGCGTTCCCACATGGCCAACGCGCTCGAGATCAAGCGCGATGGCCACGACTTCCTGTGGGTCGTCAACTTCCCGCTGTTCCACTGGGATGAGGACCGCAAGGCTTACGCTGCCGAGCACCAGCCCTTCACCCTGCCGACCGAGACCGACATCGCCAAGATCGAGGCCGACCCGCTGGCAGCCGGTTCGTGCACCTACGACTTTGTCATGGACGGCTTTGAGGCCGGCGGCGGCGGTATGCGTATCCACAACGCCGAGATGCAGATGTCCATGCTCAAGCTCCTGGGCTTTACCGAGGAGCGTGCCGAGTCTCAGTTTGGCTTCCTCATGGAGGCGCTCAAGTTTGGTGCGCCCCCGATGGGCGGTTTTGCTCTGGGCCTGGACCGCGTGTGCATGCTGCTCACCGGTTCCGACTCCATCCGCGACGTCATGGCGTTCCCCAAGACGGCCAGCGGCTCCGACCTTATGTCGGGCGCTCCGAGTGCTGTTTCTGGCGCCCAGCTCAAGGACGTCAGCCTGCGCCTGATGTAGGCGAGCGGCTGCATATTGCCCGCAACGAGGGAAGGACACGTGCCTTCCCTCGTTTTTTATGCGTCGAGATTGTGAGGACATGGGATGACCGGGCGTTGCGGAAAGTGCGTCCCGGAATCTGCGTCCATAACGGGTCGCGCTTTCCCAAAGGGGGTCCTCTGGGAAAGCGCGACCCAGAATTCGGCAAAATAATGGGACACAGTTTCCGCTTGAGCGGTCTAACGGAAACTGTGCCCCAGAATGAGCGCTCAAAACGGGGCAGGCTTTCCGCAACAACTGTCTGGCGAAAAGCCCGGCCCAGTTTCCTACAGCGAGTCTCTCTGAACGAGCTGCATGTGCATCACGGAGGTGGTGGGCTCGGCGCCCTTGATCATGTCGAGCGCAATGTTGGCGGCCATGTGGCCTTCTTCGCGCAGGGGCTGGCGGACGGTCGTGAGTGCGGGGACGCAGCGCGCCGCAATCTCGTGATCGTCGAAGCCGACGACAGAAACGTCCGCCGGAACGGATAGGCCTGCCTCGTTGAGTGCGGTGATGACGCCAGCCGCGATACGGTCCGATCCGCAGAGCACGCCATCGAAAGCAATCTCGCGCGCGAGGATCTGGTGCATGGCCTGATAGCCGTCTCCGCTGTTCCAGCCGGTATAGATAACGTTTGCGCCTGGGAGGTCTTCGCCCAGGACGGTGCGGTAGCCGCGCAGGCGGTCGACAACAGCGGGGTTGTCTTGCGGTCCCAACACGGCGACGATATCTTTGCGCCCGCGCTCTTTCATGGCGAGTGCCGCAAAGCGTCCACCCTCTTCGTCGTCAGAGTAGACTGTCGAGAACACATCGCGATAGGGGTGGCCCTCGAGCTGGCCGCACAACACGGTGGGTACGCCCAGCTCGCGCAGCACCTCGAGCAGCTCGCTGCCCTTGTAAGGGGAGACGTCGATCACGGCGTCGAACGAGCGGCGCTCAAAGTGCTCGCGTGCGCGGTTGCGCTCATGCGTAGAAGATGCCTGCAAGATAACGGACAGATAGGACGACTCCGACAGTTCCTCGGTAATGCCGCTCAAAAATTCGCTATAGGTGGGGTCGCTGAAGAGTTCACTCAGGGGCTCGGTCACGAGCACGGCGATGATTTCCGTGCGCCCGACAGCGAGCGCTCGGCCGCGAGCGTTGGGGACAAAATTGACTTCCTTGGCCGCTGCGCGGACGCGTTTTTTGGTTTCCTCGCTAATGCGGGGCGAATCGTTGAGGGCGCGCGATGCCGTGGAGCGCGACACGCCGGCAGCTGCGGCAACCTCGGCAAGCGTAGGTGCGGTGCGAACTGGTTGGGTCATGGCGTCTCCTGGAGAATGCGGTCGATATTGTCACTGATACGGGCTGGTGCGGATACAGCTTACTATAGTGCACCTGAACAGCGTTCATGATATCCGGGGACCGGTGTCGTTTTGCAACCAAGCCGCAATCGAATACGTCTCGTGTGGGTGAGATATCAGCGGGCGTGGCGGTTGCCTACGAGCTTAAGAACGATGTTTTGCGTTGAGTTTCGATACTCAGGGTGACATAAGTGATGCGGTTGTACAACCGGTTGCACCGTTAATCCGGCAGAATCGACCGTTCAGCGGACAACCGGTTGCACAGGTTTTTGCATCGCCCGTAAGATAAGGACAACCGGTTGCACAAGAATTACTACGATGACGAAGGAGCATCACCATGGACGCCATTAACGATTGGGAAAACCAAGCGCTCACCCACAGGAATCGCCTGGCACCCCATGCGTACTTTATGGGTTACGAGACCGCCGATCTCGCTGCAACGTACAGCCACGAGCTGTCGCGCGGGTTTGTCCAGCTGTCCGGCTCGTGGCAGTTCCGCCTCTTTGAGGGCCCCGCGGCCGTTTCCGACGAGGAGCTCTCCACGTATAAGCCCGAGTGGGATCACGTTGAGGTTCCGCACCTGTGGCAGGTAGATGGCTATGGCAATCTTGCCTATACCGACGAGGGCTTCCCGTTCCCGGTGGACCAGCCGTTTGTTCCCTCCGATGACCCCACGGGCGTCTACCAGCGCATCGTCAACCTTCCCGCCATCCCCGCCGGCGCTCGCGAGATCATTCGCTTCGACGGCATCGAGAGCTATGGCGAGCTGTACGTCAACGGCCAGTTTATCGGCATGACCAAGGGCTCGCGTCTGTCCGCCGAGTTCGACGTGACCGACGCGCTCGTCGAAGGCGACAACCTGTTTGCGGTCAAGGTCCTGCAGTACAGCGATGGCAGCTATATCGAGGACCAGGATATGTGGTGGGCCTCGGGCATCTTCCGCGATGTGTACCTTATGCAGCGCCCCGCCGCGCACTTGCTCGACTTTAGGTTTCGCACGCAGCGCGAGGGCGATACCGCTCTGATCACGCTCGATACGATGGCCGAGGGCGCTACCCGCGTCGTGTATACGCTCAGCGATGGCCAGAATGTGGTCGCTACGGGCGAGTGCGTCGACGGCCATGCCGAGTGCAGCGTGACCGATGCCCACTTCTGGAATCCCGAGGACCCCTTCCTTTATGACCTGACGTTTGAGGTCTACGACGGTGACGAGGTCAGCGAGTACGTTCCGCATCGCCAGGGGCTTGCCGAGGTGACGGTCGAGGGCAACCATATCTACCTCAACGGCACCTACTTTAAGATGCATGGCGTCAACCGTCACGATCACGACGATCACAAGGGCCGCGCCGTGGGTCTCGATCGCATGCGCCGCGACCTGGAGCTCATGAAGCAGCACAACATCAACGCGGTGCGCACCTCTCACTATGCCAATGACCCGCGCTTCTACGAGCTGTGCGACGAGTACGGCATTATGCTGGTCGCCGAGACCGATATGGAGAGCCACGGCTTTGAGAATATCGGCAATATCGCTCTGGTCACCGACGACCCGGCATGGGAGCCGGCCTACGTCGACCGCATTGAGCGTCTGGTGATGCAGGAACGCAACCATGCCTGCATCATTATGTGGTCGATGGGCAACGAGAGCGGCTATGGCTGCAACATCCGCGCGATGTACGCCAAGGCACACGAGCTCGATGATCGTCCGGTCCATTACGAGGAGGACCGCAACGCCGATACCGTCGACGTCATTTCCACGATGTACTCCCGTGTGTCGCAGATGAACGACTTTGGTGAGCATCCGTTCCCCAAGCCGCGCATCAACTGCGAGTACGGTCACTCCATGGGCAACGGTCCCGGAGGCCTGTCCGAGTACCAGGAGGTCTTCGATCGCTGGGATTGCATCCAAGGCCAGTTTATCTGGGAATGGTGCGACCACGGTCTGGCTGCTGTGACCGAGGACGGCGTTGCCTACGACATGTATGGCGGCGACAACGGCGATTACCCCAACAACAGCAACTTCTGCATCGACGGTATGGTGTTCCCCTGGCAGCAGCCGAGCCCAGGCCTCACTGAGTATGGCCAGGTCATCTGCCCGGTCCGCATGGCTTATGACGCCGAGGCAGGCGAGCTGACCGTCACCAACAAGCGTTGGTTCACCACCCTCGAGGATGTCTGCCTGTCGGCGGAAACCCTGGTAGACGGCGATGTAGTGTGCCGCAAGACGCTTATGCCCGGCGCGGTGGCTCCCGGCGAATCCGTCCAGCTGCCACTGGTGATTCGCGAGGCCGCGGTAGGCGAGACCCTGCTGACCGTGCACGCCTACACCATGGCGGCTCACGCCTGGTGCGAGCCGATGTTCCAGCTGGGCGCAAGTCAGTTTGCCATCGCAAACCATCCGGCGCCGGCCATCGCCGCCCCCGCTCGTCCTGAGCTTACGGTCGAGGAGACCGAGCAGGAGATCCGCATTCACTCCCTCAACGGCGAGCTGACCTTCAGCAAAGTCAACGGTACCGTGAGCGAGTGGAAGGCATCCGGCCGCGACGTCATGGCCTCTGGTCCCCAGGTTGGTTTTTGGCATCCGCTCGTCGACAACCACGCTCAGGAGTATGACTCCCTGTGGAAGGACAACTTCATCGATGTGATGCAGACGTCTACCCGCAAGGTTTCTTGGAAGCAGGACGGCAATGCGGTCGTCGTTACCGTGAGCCAGCGTATCGCTCCTCCCGTCCGCGCGTTCGGCATGCGCGTCGAGCTCGTCTACACCGTGCTTCCGAGCGGTCGCGTCGACCTCAAGGTTTCCGGCGAGCCCTACGGCGATTACTCGGATATCATCCCGCGCATCGGCATCTCCTTCGAGGTCCCCGGTTGCAATCGTGCCGTCGAGTGGTATGGCCACGGCCCGGGCGAGAACTATCCGGACTCGCTGCGCGCCAACCCGGTCGGTCATTACCGCACTACGGTCGACGACATGTTCACGCCCTACGTTATGCCTCAGGACTGCGCCAACCGTGAGGGTACCCGCTGGGTTGCCCTGCGCTCCAGTCACGGTGACGGCGTGTTGGTGACTCGTCCGGCTGATGCCGCCTCCAACCCGTTCTCGTTCTCGGCATGGCCCTATAGCTGCGAGGCAATCGATAACGCCAAGCACGTCTACGACCTTGTCAAGGGCGATACGGTCACGGTCAACATCAACGACCAGCTGCTCGGCCTTGGCTCGAACTCTTGGGGTTCCGAGGTACTCGATTCCTACCGCACCCGTTTTGAGAGCTTCAGCTTTGAGGTGTCCCTGCGACCGCTGACGTCTGCCGATCTGGCTCAGGCGCTGGCACCCATTAAGGAGGCATAAGTCATGCATGTCTTTAACTCGCGCGCCGATTTCGACGCTCAGATGAAGTCTGTCAAGAAGTGGATGCGCACCGGCCAGGCGCTCGATGGTGTTGCCGACCTGCAGCACGACGTGGCGTACTCCATCGGCGACTCGTTGGTGTACTGGTGGGTGAACGCCCACGAGGCAGCTACCGCCGATCTGGTCGGTCACCGTCGCTACCATGCCGTGCTCGTCCCGCTCGACGGCGACCTGACCGTCGAGGTGGCTTCCAAGACGGATCTTACCTGCACGCGCGCCTACAGCGATATCGACGATCGCGAGCGCTTTGAGGGTACGGGGGAGACCGTGACGATTCCCGCCGGCGGCGTTGCCGTCGTCGAAATTGACGAGGCCTACCGTGTCGTGGCCGATGCCGCGGATCCCCGCGTCGTGGTACTGCACGTGACGGTTGAAGGTTATTCCTTCCCCAACAAGTAGTATTCGTCCGTTTGGACGTTTGCTTCGCGCCGTTAAGGGGGATGGCTTTGTTGACTCCCTTTTCCCCATTCCCCTTAGCAGGTGCGCCGTCCACGATTGCGCTTGCAGTCCGGACGGTTTTAGATGAGATATAACGGATGATTGGGAGGGCTTATGAGCTCTGAAAAACGAGGAACGATTGGTTCGTTCGCTCTGCTGGGCATGACGGTCGCCGCCGTGTTCGGTATCAAGAACATCATCAACAACAACGCGGCCATCGGCTTGGCAGCTGCACCGTCGTTCTTCTTCGCCACGCTTTTGTACTTTGTCCCCTATACCCTGGTTACCGCTGAGTTCGTCGGCCTCAACAAGGATTCCGAGTCTGGCGTGTACGCATGGGTTAAGACCTCGATGGGTGGCCGCTGGGCATTCCTGACGGCATTTAGTTACTGGTTCGTCAACCTGTTCTACTTTGCGTCCGTCCTGCCCAACGTCATTATCTACGCGAGCTACGTATTCTTTGGTGCCAATGCCGAGCTCTCGCAGCTGTGGATCACCATAATCGAGATCGTTGTCTTTGCCATCGCCACGTGGGTGTCGACTAAGGGCGCTAAGTGGATCGGATCCATTTCGTCCTTTGGCTCGACTGCGGCTCTCGGCCTGACCGCTGTGTTCATCCTGCTGTCCCTGGCCGCTGCCTTTGGCGGCGTCGAGTTCGCTACGGCTCCTACTCCGGCTAACATGGCTCCCGACACGAGCAGCTTCGCCACTACGTGGGGTTTCTTCGGTACGCTTGCCTGGATCATCCAGGGCGTAGGCGGTGCTGAGTCCGTCGGCGTGTTCCTTAACGACCTCAAGGGCGGCGTCAAGGCCTTCGTGCGTACCGTCGTTATCGCCGGACTGACCATCGGCCTTCTGTACGCAGGTGCTTCGCTGCTGGTCAACCTGTTCATTCCCGAGGGCGGCGTTGCCATCTCCACCGGTATCTTCGACGTATTCGGCGCTGTCTTTGCCCACTTTGGCATTCCCATGGAAGTGTCCACGCGCGTCATTGGCCTGATCCTTCTCGCTGCCACGCTGGGCTCCCTCATGATGTGGACCTCTGCTCCCATCAAGGTCTTCTTCACCGAGATCCCAAAGGGCGTCTTTGGTAGCAAGATCGTCGAGCTCAACGAGCACGGCATTCCCGCCCGCGCCGCTTGGCTGCAGTTCGCCATCGTCGTCCCCATCCTGATCATCCCGGCCTTGGGCTCTGGTAACCTCGACGACCTGCTCATGATCGTCACCAACATGACGGCTGCCACTGCTCTGCTCCCGCCGCTGCTGATCCTGCTTGCCTACTTTATGCTGCGCAAGAACTTCGACGCCGCTCCCCGTGACTTCCGCATGGGCTCGCGCAGCTTTGGTCTGGTCGTTGCCGCATTCCTGCTTGTGGTCTTCTGCTTTGTGCTTGTCTGCGGCACCATCCCGCTCGATCAGCCGCTGTGGCTGACGCTGGTCTACAACGTTGGCGGTGTGGTTGTCTTCCTGGGCCTTGCCGTGATGTGGTACAACCGCTATATCAACCGCCTGCGCGAGACCGATCCCGAGGCTGCCGAGAGCGAGCTTCGTCCTTCCGTCCTCGATTTGATGGAGTAGCGGCTAGGATTAATCTACGGCTGTGGAATAAATCGATTCCCTTTCCTAAGGAGGGGCCTTACGAGGCCCCTCCTTTTGTGTTTTGGGGCATGGTTTTGGACCCCGTGGTCAAAAAAAGCCAAATATGAGTACTGTTGCAAAAGAGGTGTCATATTTTTCGGCCTGTTCTGAGTAAAAACGGGCTCAAAATCAATTTATATAACCCCCTTTAAAGGGCGTTGACGGCTTTCAACCTCTTCGAATCGCTCAAAGGAGGCAATTTGCTCTCGATTTTGCTGCTACTAAATTGATGACAGTACTCATATTTGCCACTTTTTGCCCACGAGGTGTTCAGAGGAGCTCTCGACAAGCATCTAACGCTACAATAACTACCACGTGGCTGGGTTTGCCGGCCGAATGTGCGATGTCGTGGGAGGGGACATGGTCGAGTTTACAAAGACGATTAAAGATCCGTTGGGATTACATGCCCGCCCGGTTGCGCTGCTCTATGACATCATTGCCAAGCATCGTAGCGACGTGTCGGTCAGCATCGGCGACCGCCATACCGACGGCCGTGACGTGATGGGCCTCATGGCGCTTTACGGCGAATGTGGCGAGAGTGTCGTCTTTCGCGTTTCGGGCATGGATGAGGCCTCCTGCGTCACATCGATCAGAAACCTCTCGCTCTAACCTCAACAATGTGACAAAGGGGCAGTCCCCTCTGTTACATAAATTGGTATCAATAGGCACTGCAAAGAGACGGTCTTTGCGGTGCCTTTGTTTCGTATGGGAAACTTTTTCGAAATCTGGATGGGGACCCTTTCCAAAAAGTTAACCACGTGTTAGTTTACTAAAGCGAACATAGGCGTGGTTAACTTTTACCGCGTCGATGTTAAGGACGAACTGACGTTAGGAGCCACTCATGTCTTGCGGACCGCAGATGCCGGCAATGCCGCTTTCGATGGTAAAAGCGGGCGAAACCGTGCGCGTGTCTCGTGTAAAGGGCAATGAGGATATGAAGCACCACCTCAAGGACCTCGGCTTTGTCGAGGGCAACGAAATCCACGTGGTGAGCTCGAGTGGCGCCAATATCATCGTCACGGTGCTGGGCGCACGCTTTGGCATCGATTCCAAGGTTGCCATGCACATCATGACCGTCGGTTAGTCGACGGTATTTCTGTACGCACTGAAAGGGGGACAAGTAAATGAAGACGTTGGGTGACGTTAAGGTGGGCGAGAGCTCCACCATCGTCAAGCTTCACGGTGAGGGTGCGCTTCGCCGCCACCTTATGGACCTGGGGCTCATCAAGGGCACTTCGTTCAAGGTCGTGAAGGTTGCGCCGCTCGGTGATCCGGTCGAGATCAACGTGCGCGGCTACGAGCTTTCCATCCGCAAGGAGGAGGCCGCCGTCGTCGAGGTTCAGTAAGGACTCGCGGCGCATATTTCTGCAGATAAAGTTAGGTTTTTCTAACTTAATGCAGCATCTTTGAAGCACATTATCCAGCCCGCGCGGAGAAAGCAGCGCAGGCACACAAGGAAGAAGGATTGAATGGCGGATTCTCAGATCCATGTCGCACTGGCGGGTAACCCCAACTGCGGCAAGACCACGCTTTTCAACCTGATCACCGGCGCCAACGGCTACGTTGGCAACTGGCCCGGGGTCACGGTTGAGAAAAAGGAAGCCAAGCTCCTAAGCGACAAGAACGTTACCATCACGGACCTCCCTGGCATCTACTCGCTTTCCCCCTACAGCCCCGAGGAGCAATGCTCGCGCGATTACCTCATGAGCGGCGAGCCCGATGTTGTCGTCCAGGTGGTCGATGCCACCAACCTCGAGCGTAACCTGTACCTGGCGCTTCAGGTTATCGAGACCGGCCTGCCCGTGGTCGTTGCCCTCAACATGGCCGACCTGGTCGAGAAGAACGGCGATAAGATCGACACGGACAAGCTCTCCAAGAAGCTCGGTTGTCCGGTCATGATGATCTCGGCTCTTAAGAACAAGGGCATCAAGGAGCTCTTTGAGCAGGTCAAGAAGTCGGCGGCTGCCAAGGCCGACGCGCCGGCGCACAGGTTCGATTCCGCCATCGAGGACGTTCTGACCCACATCGAGAACAACCTGCCGGCGAGCGTTCCCGCCAACAAGCGTCGCTACTACGCCGTCAAGCTGTTCGAGCGCGATGCGGACGCCTGCAAGCTCATCAACCTCACCAAGGAGAAGGCCGCTCGCGTGGAGCAGCTGGTCGCCCAGTGCGAGCAGGACTGCGACGACGACGCCGAGTCCATCATCACCGGCGAGCGTTACGGCGTGATTGCCCACATCATTGACGAGTGCCTCACCAAGGCTCCGGCAAAGATGAGCACCTCCGAGAAGATCGACCGCGTGGTTACCAACCGTATCCTGGGCCTGCCGATCTTTGTGGTCATCATGTTCTGCGTGTACTACATCGCCGTTTCCACCCTGGGCGGCACGGTGACCGACTTCACCAACGACCAGCTCTTCGGCACCGACGGCTGGTACGTGCTCGGTCAGGGTCGCGACGCCTATGACGCAGCTGTTGAGGCTGCGGGCGACAACGCCGACTCGGTCGACCCAGCACAGTACGGCCCCTATGTCCCGGGTATCACCACCGCGGTGCATGACGCTCTCGTGGCGGGCGGTACCGAGGACGGTGGCCTCGTCGATTCGCTGGTCTGCGACGGCATCGTGGCTGGCATCGGCGCCATCATGGGCTTCGTCCCGCAGATGTTCCTGCTCTTTGTGATGCTGTCTTTCTTGGAGGACTGCGGTTACATGGCCCGCGTCGCCTTCATCATGGACCGCGTGTTCCGCCGCTTTGGCCTGTCCGGTAAGTCCTTTATCCCCATGCTCGTGTCCTCGGGCTGCGGCGTCCCCGGCGTCATGGCTACCAAGACCATCGAGAACGAGAAGGACCGCCGCATGACGGTCATGACCACCACGTTCATCCCTTGCGGCGCCAAGCTGCCGATCATCGCCCTGCTTATGGGTTCCATCATTGGCGACTCTTCTACCACCGCCGCATGGATCAGCCCGCTGTTCTACTTCTTGGGCGTCTTTGCCGTCATTGCCTCGGGCCTCATGCTCAAGAAGACCAAGCTCTTCGCCGGCCGCCCGACGCCGTTTGTTATGGAGCTTCCTGCCTACCACTTCCCGGCGATCCGCTCTTGGGCGCTGCACGTGTGGGAGCGCTGCTTCGCCTTTATCAAGAAGGCCGGCACGGTCATCTTTGCGTCCACCGTCGTCGTTTGGTTCCTCTCCAACTTTGGTAGCTACAACGGCGCCTTTGGCTACCTGCCTTCCATGGAGGGCATCCCCGAGGAGTTCATGGATTACTCCGTGCTTGCCATGCTCGGCAACCTGGTCGCTTGGATCTTCGCCCCGCTCGGCTTTAGCACCTGGCAGGCCACCGCACTGACCGTCTCTGGCCTTGTCGCTAAGGAGAACGTCGTCGCCACCGCCGGCTCGCTGCTGTCCGTTGCCGACGCCGGCGAGACCGACCCGAGCCTGTGGACCGCGTTTGCGGCTATGTTCCCGACCATGGGCGCTTGCGTCGCCTTTGGTGCCTTCAACCTGCTGTGCGCTCCGTGCTTTGCCGCTATCGGCACCATCCGTAACCAGATGAACTCCGGTAAGTGGACCGCGATTGCCATCGGCTACGAGTGTGCCTTTGCTTGGGTCATCGGCCTGTTCATCAACCAGTTCTATAACCTGCTTGTTCTTGGGCAGTTTGGTATCTGGACGGTTGTGGCCATCGTGCTGCTGGCTGCGATGCTCTTCCAGATCTTCCGTCCCATGCCCAAGCATGCATGGACCGACGAGGACGAGACCAACACTGCTTCCGCCGCAGTTTCCGCTTAAGTCCGAATAAGGATTAGCCCCTTTTCACGAGCCCGGGTGTCCCAGCGACACTCGGGCTTTTTGGTGGGGGAGATGTGACGTTTTCGCAGATAAAACCGACCAAAATAAACCTGTCCCTTTTTGGTAGGTTGAGAATGGGGTAAAGTAAGTGATGGTTAACTAGAGGAGGCTTGCTATGGCACCTATCGATATTGTTGTACTGGCTGTTATCGGTATTGCGTTTGTCGCCGTGTGCGTGCGCATTTATCGCAAGGGCACCTGCGCCGACTGCGCTCAAGGTGGCGTTTGCACGGGACATTGCTCCAACAAAAAGACCTGCGCCGCACTTAAGGGCGTAGACAAAATTGCCGAAGACTTGGGCCGCGGGATCAAATAAGGCCCGGACATCCAGGCATCCAGGCGCCTCGCGAGTATCCGTTCGCGGGGCGCTTTGCACATATGGGGGCGAGCGCGGTGAGTTAAAGAGTGATTTTGGGGTATCGCTAACTATGTGGTCAACGGCCCGCTCACCGTGGTCCATGCCGTGGCAGGCGCCAAGCTCGCCGTCGAAGGCATGACTAACTACCTGGGCCTCTAACTCCACCCCGCCCATCAGTTGCGGTGAAATGCGGACTGTTTTGGCTGTCAAAGGCCTTATCTACTCCGTATTCCACCGCAACTTTTTGTGGGGTGGGCTAGAGACGCTGCATGCGGTACCCGACGCCCATGTGCGTCTGAATCATCTTGGGGTGAGAGGGGTCTGCCTCGATCTTCTTGCGCAGGGTGCGCATGAACACGCGCAGGCTCGCCAGATCGCTGTCCCAGCTCGTGCCCCATATCTCGCGGGTGATGAAGGTGTGGGTGAGCACCTTGTCGACGTTTTTCGCCAGAAGGACGAGCAATTTGTACTCGGTTGGGGTGAGCGAGAGCTCGCGTCCGTCTTTCGTCGCGTATCCCGCGGCGTAGTCGATATGCAGCGGACCGTTGTCGAACGTGCTCGCTTCTGTCGACTCGCTTGACGCCATCGAGGAGCGCCTCAAATTCGCACGGACGCGCGCGAGCAACTCATCCACAGAAAAGGGCTTGGTGAGGTAGTCGTCTGCCCCTGCGTCAAGTGCTGCAATCTTGTCGGAATCTTCGGTGCACGCCGAAATGACGATAATGGGGACTGCCGACCAGCTTCGGATCTTCGTGATGACCTCGATACCGTCAATGTCGGGAAGGCCGAGGTCGAGCATGATGAGGCTGGGGCCGTGCGACACCGCATCCATGATGGCGGCCTGGCCGTTGCAAACCTTGCTCACGACATAGCCGTGGAGGTCAAGCGCGGTCGAAACGAGGTTTTGAACGGTCAGGTCATCTTCGACCAGGAGGATGCGTGGCTTAGCGGCATTATTCATGAATCTCGATCTCCTCAGCGGGCAGGGTAAAACGGAAGACGGCCCCATGGGGGTGGTTGTCGCGAACTTCGATGACGCCGCCATGTGCCTCCACGATGGAGCGGCAGAGCGACAGCCCAAGGCCGATGCTTCGACGCGAATCCACGGGCCGCGTATTGCCTGAGGTAAAGAAGCGCTCAAAGATATGAGGCTTGTCGCAGTCTGCCACACCCGGCCCATCGTCTGCGACGTCCACCACGACGAACGCGCCCTCGCGACGTGCGCTGACGGTGACAGTCGAGTCCTCGGGCGTGTATTTGAAGGCGTTCATGATGAGATTCGTAAGCACCTGCATGATGAGATGGACGTCGACGCGTACCAGCAGGATGTCGTCAGTGTGCTCGATGGTGACGGCATGTCCATGCGATGCTTGGGCGACATGGCTGAGGGCGGCCTCGATGACCTCGTCGATGAGCTCGGATGTGAGGTTGAGGCGAATGGTGCCGTCCTCGACGCGTGTGATGGCGAGGAGGTTCTCCACGGTATCGATAAGCCAGAGGGAGTCATCGTAGATGGCATCGGCAAGATCGCAGCGTTGTTCGAGGCTGAGCCTCTCGTCGCTCTTCCGAAGGATTGCCGCAGATCCGGATATAGCCGTGAGGGGTGTCCTCAAATCGTGGCCGATGGAGCGCAAAAGGTTGGCGCGCAGCTGCTCGTTTTTCGCCAAGACCGCAGCCTCTTCGCGCTCTTGCGCCGCTCGGTCACTTTCGAGCGCCAAGGCGCATTCACCTACGATAGATAGGACGATCGAATGCTCGAAGGCTTCGGTCTCGCGCCCCTCCAGGGCGATGCCGATGACACCGAATACCTTGTCGCCGGTGCGAACCGCGAGGTAGAGACAGCGCGCCTCAGGCAGGGTCCGCGTGCTTGCGCCCGCGCGCTTGTTGTTGGTGAAGGTCCAGGTTGCAACGGCGCGCTCGTAGTCGGTGAGCAGCGACGCGGATCGGTTTTCGGTGCCAGCGGACTCATAGAGCGCCTTGCCGAGCGTGCCGTGTTCGGCGGGGTAGAAGACCACGTCGAGTTTTAGCAGTTTGACGAGTTGGTTCATGGCGACGCGGGCGCACTCCTCCGCGCTATGGGCTTGCTGCAAGAGCTGGTTCGTTTCGAGGAGTACACGCGTTTTGAATGCGTTCTCGGCGGAGGTACGGGCGTTGTCGGCGATGCGCGCAGTTAACTCGCCGGCGACCATAGCGGTAGCGAACATGATGCCGAACGTGACCAGATAGCTTCGGTCGTAGCTGGCGAGCGAAAACAGAGGCGTGACGAAGCAGAAGTTGTAAAGCACTACAGAGAGCACGCTCGATACGATCGTGCAGATACGCCCCGTCGTGGTGACGGCGGTCAGCAGGGCCGTGAGGATATAGAGGGATATGATGCTGGAATCGGCAAATCCCAGATGGCGGAAAGCCGTGCCGATCGCCGTGGCGACAAGAGAGAGGGCCAGCGTGCGAAGCACGTTTCGGCTGCTGGGCGGCTGCAGGGCGAGCGCATGCCGGCGTCCTTTGGGCCGGGAGGGCGGAGTCGACTGGTCTGGAATGATGTAAATGTCGAGATTCGGGGCGAATGCTATGAGCTGTTCTACGAGAGATTTGCGGCCAAAGAGGGCCTGACGGACGCTGCTGTGCTCGCCCGTGCGTCCCATGACGATCTTCGAAATACCCGACAGGCGCGCGAACTCGGAGATCTGAAACGCGACGTCGTCGCCATAGACGGTTTCCATATGTGCTCCGAGCTGCTCGGCTAGGGCGATATTGGCTGCAAGCTTGGCGCGCTCATCATCGCTCATGGCTTGCGTGCGCGGGCTCTCTACGAACAGGGAGACGAGCTCGCTGCGAAACGCTTTCGCCATGCGTGCGGCGGCACGGACGATGCGGGGATTGGTCGGCGCCGGGGAGACGCAGACTAAGATACGCTCCCTGGTGTAGTAGTCACGGTTTCCCAGCACGCGTGCGGCGTCTGTGAGGTGGCCGGTGCGATCGGCGCAGCGGCGCAGCGCGATTTCTCGGAGTGCGGTGAGGTTCTCAACGGTAAAAAAATGCTGTTGCGCTCGGTCGGCTTGTGCGGGACGGTAGACGAGACCGGCGCGAAGGCGCTCAAGTAGGTCTTCGGGCTCTATGTCGACGAGCTCGACCTGGTCGGCATCATCGAAGATACGGTCGGGGATTCGTTCGCTCACGACAACGCCGGTGATGGATGCAACCATGTCGTTTAGGCTCTCGATATGCTGAACGTTCACGGTCGTATAGACGTCGATGCCCGCATGTAGAAGTTCCTCGACGTCTTGATAGCGTTTGTCGTGGCGAGACCCCGGCGCATTTGTATGGGCGAGCTCGTCGACAAGGATGAGCTGAGGGGCGCGTTCGATAGCCGCATCTAGATCGAACTCGCTGAGCGCAATGCCGTTGTGCTCGATGAGTTTACAGGGCACGTTCTCAAGCCCTTGTGCAAGATGGGCAGTTGCCGGACGTTCGTGCGGCTCGATGTATCCCGCGACGACGTCGACACCTCGCCGCTTGGCGGCGTGGGCGGCTTGAAGCATCGCATAGGTTTTGCCTGTGCCAGCAGCGTAGCCAAAGAAAATCTTGAGGTGTCCCCGGCTGGTTCGAGTGTCATCGGCGACCTCGTCTTTCTCAATTGCCTTGAGGATGAGGTCTGGATTGACGCGAGTGTCCGATGCGTCGCGCTGCATAGCGTAGCCTTTCTGAAGCGTTGTCCATGCGTGCATACGCGGTGAAGACACCACTGTATGCTCGCGAGGTCGAGTATAGGCGCACTGCAGCTGCAATAGTGCTTTCTACCTGCATCTTTACGGCATCTTAAGGACGTGAGCCCCGGCCCTCACGCCTCTTTAATCCCTAGAAGCGTTTACTGTCCCCAGACGCTTGCGAGGGCAGGCGTCCGAGACATCGGACCGCGTGTGAAAGGGGCGGTAAATGGACATCCTCATTCCCATCATCGGAGTCGTCTGCATTGGACTTCTTATCTATTACATCTACATTCTGATGAGGAGTGATTCGTAAACTATGGACGCTGCGATTCAGTACATCTTGTACTTTGCCGTACTCGTCGTCCTGGCCGTTCCGCTCGGTCGGTTCATGGCCCATATCATGGATGGTGAGCATACGTTCCTGTCGCCTGTGATTGCTCCTGTGGAGCGTGGCGTCTATCGTCTGCTTCGCATCGACGCGGCAGAACAGATGGGGTGTAGGCGCTATCTGGCGAGCGTGCTGGTCTTTTCGGGGATCGGCCTCGTGACTCTTGTGGCACTCCAGGCGCTTCAGTCCTTCTTGCCAGGCAATCCTCAGCACCTGCCGGGTGTGTCATGGGACCTGTCGTTCAATACGGCTGCTTCCTTCATAACCAACACCAACTGGCAGTCCTACTCCGGTGAGACCACCCTGTCTTACCTTGTGCAGTTCATGGGTCTCACTGTGCAGAACTTCGTTTCCGCTGGCACCGGTATCGCGGTCATGTTCGCGCTGATCCGCGGCTTCCGTCAGGTCAAGGAGCAGGGTCTGGGTTCCTTCTGGGTCGACCTCACCCGCACCGTCCTGTATGTGCTCATCCCGCTGAACCTCGTGTTCGGCATCTGCCTGGCTGCCGGTGGCGTCATCTCCAACTTCCAGCCGGCTCAGAAGGCTGAGCTCGTAGAACCCGTCGCTGTTCAGCCTAATGCAGACGGCGGCTGGAGCGTCATCGACGGCGCCCAGATTGAGGGCGACACGGTCAAGGTCGACGGCAAGGTTGTCGAGGGCGCGCGCGTGGTCACCGAGCAGTTCCTGCCCCAGGGTCCCGCGGCTCCTCAGGTCGCCATCAAGCAGTCCGGCACCAACGGCGGCGGCTTCTTCGGCGTGAACTCCGCCCATCCGTATGAGAACCCCAGTGCCTTCACCAACATCATCGAGATGACCAGCCTGCTGCTGATCCCGGCCGCCTGTTGCTTCGCCTTCGGTATCGGCGTCAAGAACACCAAGCAGGGCAAGGCCATCTTTGCCGCCATGTTCATCCTGCTGGTGATCTTCACCGGCATCATCGCCGTCAACGAGCATGCGGGCACCCCGCAGCTGGCCGATGGCGGAGCGGTCAATATCGAGATGACCGACGGCCAGGCCGGCGGCAACATGGAGGGCAAGGAGAGCCGCTTCGGTATCGCCTCCTCTTCCACCTGGTCCGCTTTCACGACGGCTGCTTCCAACGGCTCGGTTAACTCCATGCACGACTCCTACACCCCGCTCGGCGGGTTTGTCCAGATGCTCCAGATGGCTCTGGGCGAGGTCGTCTTCGGCGGCGTGGGCTGCGGCCTGTACGGCATGATCGGCTTCGCCATCCTCACAGTGTTCATCGCCGGCCTCATGGTCGGACGCACACCCGAGTTCCTGGGCAAGAAGATCGAGCCGGGCGAGATGCGCTGGGCAGTTGTCCTGTGCCTGGCAACTCCGTTTGCCATTCTGGTGTGCTCGGCCATCGCCTGCATGGTGCCCGGTCTTGCCGACCAGCTCAACAATGGTGGCGCGCACGGCTTCTCCGAGGTGCTGTATGCCTTCACCTCATGCGGCGGCAACAACGGCTCGGCGTTTGCAGGCATGAACTGCAACATTCCCTGGATCAACGTCATGCTCGGCCTCGAGATGCTGTTCGCACGCTTCATGCCCATCATCGGTACGCTGACTATCGCCGGCTCGCTGGCCAAGAAGGGTAAGGTCGCCGAGAGCGCCGGTACCCTGTCTACCACCAACGGCATGTTCGTATTCCTGCTCGTGTTCATCGTTCTGCTGATCGGTGCCCTGAGCTTCTTCCCGGCCCTGGCGCTTGGCCCCGTTGCCGAGTTCTTCCAGATGATTGCGTAAAGGAGGGCGCAGATTTATGGCTATGCAAAAAGACATGATGGGCCGCGCGGTCCGCGACTCGTTTGCCAAGCTGGATCCTCGCGTCCAGATTCAAAACCCGGTCATGTTCCTGGTGTGGCTTTCCGCCGTCATGACCTCCGTCCTGGCCGTCGCTTCCATCTTCGGTGTGCAGGACGCGGGTGTGCCCACCTACTATGTGGTCGCCATCGCGGTCATCCTGTGGCTCACCGACCTGTTCTCGAACTTCGCCGAGGCGCTTGCCGAGGGCCGCGGTAAGGCTCAGGCCGATTCCCTGCGTGCGGCCAAGAAGGATGTCGAGGCCCATCGCATCGAGTCCGTTGAGGACAAGGAGCACTTCACCGTCGTTCCCGGCACCGAGCTCACGCGCGGCGACCTGGTGATCGTACGCGCCGGCGAGCAGATTCCCGGCGACGGCGACGTCATCGAGGGCGCTGCTTCCGTTGACGAGTCCGCCATCACCGGCGAGTCCGCCCCCGTGGTCCGCGAGGCCGGCGGCGACCGCTCTGCCGTTACCGGCGGTACCACGGTGCTGTCCGACTGGATCATCGTCAAGATCTCCAGTGAGCCCGGCCAGAGCTTCCTGGACAAGATGATCGCGATGGTCGAGGGTGCCGCGCGCAAGAAGACCCCTAACGAGATCGCTCTGGAGATCTTCCTGGTGGCCCTCTCCATCGTCTTTATCCTGGTCACGCTGGCCCTGTATTGTTACTCCTGCTTCTCGGTCGGTCTTAACGACATGGACAACCCCACGGCCGTGACCACGCTCGTGGCGCTGCTCGTGTGCCTGGCTCCCACTACCATCGGCGCCCTTCTTTCCGCCATCGGCATCGCCGGCATGAGCCGTCTGAACGAGGCCAACGTGCTGGCCATGTCCGGCCGCGCCATCGAGGCCGCCGGCGACGTCGACATCCTCATGCTCGACAAGACCGGCACCATCACCCTGGGTAACCGCCAAGCCGCCGAGTTCATCCCGGTCGACGGCATCGATCCCGCGGAGCTGGCCGATGCCGCCCAGCTTTCCTCGCTGGCCGACGAGACCCCCGAGGGCCGCTCCATCGTCGTCCTCGCCAAGGAGCAGTTCGGTCTGCGCGGCCGCACACTCGAGGATAAGGGTATGGAGTTCATCCCGTTCACCGCGGCAACACGTATGTCCGGCGTGAACTACGAGGGCAATGAGATCCGCAAGGGCGCTGCCGATTCCGTGCGCACCTATGTGGAGGCAGCCGGCGGCGTGTTCTCAAAGGAGTGCGACGAGGCCGTCGAACGCATCGCCAAGGCCGGCGGCACCCCGCTGGTCGTGACCAAGAACTGCCGCGTGCTGGGCGTTGTGTACCTCAAGGACATCATCAAGTCCGGCGTTAAGGAGAAGTTCGCCGACCTGCGCAAGATGGGCATCAAGACCATCATGGTGACGGGCGACAACCCGCTCACCGCCGCGGCAATCGCCGCCGAGGCCGGTGTTGATGACTTCCTGGCCGAGGCCACCCCTGAAGGCAAGCTCGAGAAGATCCGCGAGTTCCAGCGTGAGGGCCACCTGGTCGCCATGACCGGCGACGGCACCAACGACGCGCCCGCTCTGGCCCAGGCCGACGTCGCCGTGGCCATGAACACGGGCACCCAGGCTGCCAAGGAGGCCGGCAACATGGTCGACCTCGACTCCAGCCCCACCAAGCTCATCGAGGTCGTGCGTATCGGCAAGCAGCTGCTCATGACCCGCGGTTCGCTCACGACCTTCTCGGTGGCCAACGACATGGCGAAGTACTTCGCCATCATCCCGGCGCTGTTCTCTCCGATTTATCCGGGACTGGGCGCGCTCAACATCCTCGGTCTGGCAAGCCCGCTGTCCGCGGTTCTTTCGGCCATCATCTATAACGCGCTCGTTATCGTCGCGCTAATTCCGGCGGCCCTCAAGGGCGTCAAGTACCGCGAGGTTCCGTCCGGCCAGCTGTTGACCCACAACCTGCTCGTGTGGGGTCTGGGCGGCATCGTTGCCCCGTTCGTATTCATCAAGCTCATCGACATGCTGCTCGCGTTCTGCGGCATTATGTAAGTGGAGGTTTGTATGTTCAAAGGTGTTGCATCGCGCGCACTGGGCGTGTTCGCGCTGTTTACCGTTGTCTGCGGCCTGGGCTATACGCTCGTCGTGACCGGCATCGCCCAGGTTGCGTTCCCGTATCAGGCGAACGGTTCACTCATTACGGTCGACGGCAAGGTTGTGGGTTCCGAGCTCATCGGCCAGAACTTCGATGACGAAGCCCACATGTGGGGTCGTATCCAGAACGTGTCAATCGTCGAAGGCGAAGGCGGCGAGCTCATGGCGTATGGTGCCCCGTCCAACCTGTCCCCGGCGAGTGAGGAGTATCGGCAGCTGATAGATGCGCGCGCGAAGAAGATCCGCGCCGCCAACCCCGATGCCGATATGGACGCTGTACCCGTCGACTTGGTGACGTGTTCGGGGTCCGGCCTCGACCCGGAGATCTCTCCGGATGCCGCCGAGTACCAGGTCCCGCGCCTTGCCAAGGCCACGGGCAAAAGTGAGGACGAGGTGCGCGACATCATCGCCGCGTGCACCAAGGGCCGTTTCCTCGGCATGTTCGGCGAGCCCACGGTCAATGTGCTCAAGGTGAACCTTATGCTGGACGGCGCGCTGTAGGTGAGGGAGTGGCGGATGAGGGCGTGACTGACTATCTGGGCCCTCAATTCCACCCCGCCCATCAGTTGCGGTGGAATACGGACTGCTTTGCCTGTCAAAAGCCTCATCTACTCCGTATTCCACCGCAACTTTTTTGTGAGGGTCGGGATTGAAGGTGGGGAGTGCGAGCGAGTGCGAATGCGGCGGATACTGATACGATAGGTACGTTAGCAACTGCCGCCGAGCGGCTCAAACGAAAGGAAGCCTGTATGGAGTCATCCGCCTACCCGATGCTCTTTAGCCCGATCAAGGTCGGTACGACCGAGGTCAAGAACCGCGTCTTTATGCCGCCGGTGTCCACCAACCTGGCCGATCATGGCTATGTGACCGACGACTTGGTCGATCATTACCGTGCCCGTGCCAAGGGCGGCGTTGGCCTGATCATCACCGAGGTCGTGACGGTCGAGCCCACCTATACCTATCTGCCGGGTGACATGTGCTGCTACAACGACACGTTTATCCCCGGCTGGGAAAAGCTCGCCGCCGCCGTCCACGAGTACGGCTGCAAGATCATGCCGCAGCTCTTCCACCCCGCCTACATGGCCTTTAACATTCCGGGCACCCCGCGCCTCATTGCTCCGTCCTTCGTGGGCCCGTCTTATGCCCGCGAGGCTCCGCGTCCTATCACCATCGACGAGATCCACGAGCTCACGCATCAGTTCGGCGACGCCGCCGTGCGTATGCAGAAGGCCGGCGTCGATGGCGTCGAGGTCCATGCGGCGCACGCCCATGGCATGCTCGGCGGCTTTTTGACCCCGCTCTACAACAAGCGTACCGACGAGTACGGCGGCTCGCTCGACGCCCGCATGCGCTTCTTGCTCGAGGTCATCGCCGAGATTCGCGAGCGCTGCGGCAAGGACTTCATCATCGACGTCCGTATCTCGGGCGACGAGTACACCGATGGCGGCCTGACCCTCAACGACATGATCTACGTCTCGCGCCGCTTGGAGAAGGCCGGCGTCGACATGATCCACGTGTCGGGCGGCACTACCATCAAGCGCGGCTCCGCCATTCCCGCCGCCGGTACGCATCAGGCCTCGCACGCCGCCTGCTCGCGCGAGATCAAAAAGCATGTGAATATTCCCGTTGCCACGGTCGGCCGCATCAACGAGGCATGGATTGCCGAGGAGCTGATCGAGGACGGCGCCGCCGACATCTGCATGATGGGTCGCGCCAATCTGTGCGATGCCGAGTTCTGCAACAAGGCCGCTGCCGGCAACGCCGACGACATCCGCCCTTGCATCGGCTGCCTGCGCTGCCTGAACGGCATTATGTTTGGCAAGCGCATCTCCTGCACCGTCAATCCGGACGTGGAGCGCGACGAGGCTGGCTACGAGCCTGCCGCTGAGGCCAAGAACGTGCTTGTTGTGGGCGCTGGTCCTGCGGGCATGGAGGCAGCCTACATTGCCGCCAAGCGCGGTCACAACGTGGTGCTCGTGGATAAGCAGGACGAGCCGGGCGGCGAGATGCGTATCGCGGCCGTTCCGCCGGCAAAACAGGAGCTCACCCGCGTGATCAAGTATCAGTACCGTCGCCTAGCCGAGGCAGGCGTCACGTGCGTCTTTGGTACCGAGCTTTCGGCCGAGGACATTCAGCGCGACTACGCGGGCTACGAGGTTGTCCTGGCTTATGGTGCCGAGCCCATCGCTCCGGCCTTCATGCAGGGCTTTAAGCAGGTTATGACGGCCGACGACCTGCTGGGCGGCAAGGCTTTCCCGGGCAAGAAGATCGTCATCGTGGGCGGCGGCACCGTTGGCTGCGAGACGGCCGATTACCTGGCCCCGCTGGTCAACGACCTTTCGCCGGCCAATCGCGATGTCACCGTTATCGAGATGACCAAGACGCTCGCCGCCAACGAGGGCGGTGCCGGTCGTGCGGTGCTCATCACGCGCATGCTCTCCAAGGGCGTTCACGTGCTGACCGAGGCCAAAGTGACCGAGATCACCGAGGACACCATCTCGTACGAAAAGGATGGCCAGATCCACACCATCGCCGATGCCGATACGCTGGTGCTTGCCATGGGCTATCGTCCCAATACCAAGCTTGCCGACGACCTTGCCGCTGCCGGTGTCTCCACCCACGTGCTGGGCGATGCCCAGAAGTGCGGCAACATCCGCGACGCCATCGGCGACGGCTACAAGGTGGCCTGCGAACTCTAGTCAGTCCCTTGGTGCATGAGGAGAGGCGTCTCTGCGCCATCCGATAGCAAAACAGCGGTGGTGTCCCGGGTTTCGGGATGCCGCCGCTCGCTCTTGCGGTGCTGGCGACGTGAGCACCGCCTCTTTCACCGCAATTAAGGGAATGGGGGATGCGATAGTATTACGTGGTATTCGACAAACCGTGAGCTTCATCCGAGGGCTTTATGGAACAGCATCAGCATTATCAGAGCCTGCAAGATCAGGCATACAACGCATTGCGCTCCAAGATCATCTATGCCGAGCTTAAGCCCGGCACGCGCCTTTCGGCGATTGGTCTGGAAAAGGAGACGGGAATCGGGCGCACGCCCATTCGCGAGTCCTTTGTGCGCCTGCGTGAGCAGGAGCTAGTGGAAACGCGTCCCAAAAGCGGCACCTATGTCTCAAAAATCAGCATGGAGCGCGCCGAGAACGCCTGTTTCTTGCGTGAGAAACTCGAGAGAAGCGTACTCATTAAATGTTGCTCTGCCGCCACGCCTGAGCAAAAACATCGGCTCGAGCAGATTCTTGCCGAGTCCGAGTCGCTCGACCATAGCGAAACGCGTCGCTTTTTCGATCTGGACAACCTATTCCACGAGACGTGCTTTGAGATTGCCGGCCGCCACATGTTGTGGGATTGGATGAAGAGCGTCAATACGCATTTTGAGCGGTACAACTGGTTGCGTATGGTGTCGCAGGATCTGGATTGGGAGCCGATTCGTCGTCAGCATCGCCGGATTCTCGAGTCCATTAAGAGGGGCGATACCGACACGGCGAGCTATCTGGCAGAGACACACCTGCATCTGATGCCCGAGGAACAGGGCCCGGTTATCGCCTTGCATCCCGACTATTTTGAGCTGCCTAAAGACTCGAATATCTAGCCCATCATCGCATCTGCTCGAGACACAAAAACGATGTTGCTCACCTACAGCGTTTTGCAACCGAGATTTTTAAAAAATGCCTAAAATGGTTCAGACCGCCGACAATTGGGAAACGGGGTGCGCTATGGCGCAGATGAGGATTAAGGACATTGCCGCCGAGGCGGGCGTGAGCCCGGCCACGGTCTCGCGCTACCTCAATAACCGCCCCGGGCAGATGACCGAGGAAACCCGCGCTCGCATCGCAGCGGTTATCGAGCGCACCGGCTATCGCCCGCGTGCCGCCGCGCGCAATCTGCGCAGCTCGCGTACCAATCTCATCGGTGTGATCCTGGCAGACATCGCCAACCCGTTCTCCAGCGCCATGCTCGAGGGTCTTTCCGTCAGCGCCGCCACGCGCGGCTGCTCGCTCATGACGGCCATTAGCGGCAACGACTCCGCCAAGGAGGCAGAGTCGCTCACCAGACTTATCGATGCCGGCGTGGACGGCCTGGTCGTTAACACCTGTGGTGGCAACGACAAGGCGATTGCCGCGGCCGCGGGGCGCCTGCCCGTTGTGCTGCTCGACCGCGACGTTGCCGATGGCGGCATCGATCTGGTGACCTCTAACAACCGCGAGCTGGTTGCCGGCCTGGTAGACGCTCTTGTCGCCGCTGGCAGCGAGCGCCTGTGCCTGCTTACCGAAGCGAGCGACGACAGTCCCGTGCGCCGCGAGCGTGCCGAGGCCTTTGCCGACGAGCTCTCGTGTCGCGGCCTGGCCGGCGAGGTTGTTACCCTGGCAGACGGTGGCGCCACGGGCGTCGGCCGCTTGGACGAGACCATCCGCGAGTGCGCAGGTAAAAAGCTCGGCCTCATTGCCGTCAACGGCTTGGTCTTTCTGCGCCTGACCGAGGCGCTAGCACAGTTGGGACCCTCGTTGCCGGCGGGTCTCAAGATCGCAACGTTTGACGACTATCCCTGGAACCATGTGCTCTTTGGCGGCGTGACCACGGCTGCGCAGGACACCGTCACCATTGCCGAGCGCGTAGTCGAGCGTCTGTCCGAGCGCATCGATGTGGTCACCACCACGGTGGGCGATGCCGCAAGGCTCGCCCCCAAACGTATCGAGATTCCCGGTCACATCGAACACCGTGCTTCGACCTCACGTTAGTTTGTGTGATAATATATAGACAATGTCATACAGGAGGTATCCATGGCTGCGTCTGTACTGAGTGTACGAGTGGACTCGTCAATTAAAGATTCATTTGCCGAGCTATGCGAAGAACTCGGCATGACTTCGTCTGTAGCGGTCAATATGTTTATGAGGCAGATGCTGCGCGAGCGCTCGCTGCCGTTTGTTCCTTCACTTGGTAAAAACTCTGCGAGCGAAAACGTCGCCGCAGACATTTTGGATATTGCTCAGATTGAGCCCGCCGTCCGCGAGGCGGCCAGCTCGATTCCCGCCATCAAAACCGTGATTCTTTTTGGCTCGTATGCTCGTGGCGAGGCGCGTGCCGATAGTGACATTGACTTGCGTCTCGAAGTCGATCGCGATCGGGGCTTTGGCCTTTTCGCGTTGTCGGCGTTTGGTGAGGCGGTGCGCAAAGAAACCGGGAGGCAGGTCGACCTCGTCTCGAGTGATCATCTTGATGACGATCTTGCCGCGGTAATCGAGCGCGAAGGAGTGATCCTTTATGATCGCGCGTAAGTCAGACGGCCTTCGCGCTCAAGAGGTTTTGGAAGCCATCTCTGAAACGAACGAGCGCATCAGGGCTTTTGATATCACCGAGGACCAGTTTCTGCATGCGAATGACGTGCGGACGAGGGCGTTGGCGGACTCCCTTTTGATGTGTGCGCTTAGGGTGACGGAAGAAGCGGGTAAGTTGTCGGAACGCTCGCAGCGGCTTCATCCCGAAATCGAATGGCGTGGAATTATCGGCATGAGAAATTATCTTGCGCATGATTACGGCAATGTCGACCGCTCGGTTGTATGGGATGCAGTGACGATGGAGTTCCCTACGCTGGAACGAGCTTGTAGACAAATTGTCTCCGAATCTGAACGCTAGCCACTCGTTCGCAACTGCCTGTTCACACACGTTTTTTGAGCGCTTGATACGCTTTAACCCTGCGGAAACATTTTTCTGCGATAGTATCTGCGATATAGACCAGTCGAAACCCGCCCGAAAGAAAGGGGAGCGACATGAACCAGCAGAACATCGATTACGTACTCCGCTCCGTAGAGCAGCGTGACATCCGCTTTGTACGTCTGTGGTTTGTCGACATTCTCGGCCGCCTCAAGAACTTTGCCATTAGCCCCGAGGACCTCGAGGTCGCTTTTGAGGAGGGTATTGGCTTTGACGGCTCGGCCATCGAGGGCTTTGCCACGCCCGAGGAAGCCGACATGTTGGCGTTCCCCGATGCTTCGACCTTCCAGATTTTGCCGTGGCGCCCGAGCCACAACGGCGTCGCCCGCGTGTTCTGCGATGTGTGCACCCCCGACCGCAAGCCCTTCGCCGGCGATCCGCGCGATGCGTTGCGCCGCATGTTCTATAAGGCCGAGAAGGCTGGCTACCTGCTCAACGTGGGTGCCGAGCTGGAGTATTACTACTTCCCCGACGAGCACACCCCCGAGCCGCTCGACAACGTGGGCTACTTCGATCTTTCGGTGAGCGATGCCGCTCGCGACCTGCGTCGCAACACGGTCCTCACGCTCGAGAAGATGTCCGTGCCCGTGGAGTACACCTTCCACGCTGCCGGTCGCTCGCAGCACGGTATGAGCCTGCGCCATGCCGAGGCCCTGAGCATGTCCGACGCCATCACCACGGCCAAGCTCATCATTAAGCAGCAGGCCTACGAGAGCGGTTGCCACGCCTCCTTTATGCCCAAGCCGTTGGCGGGTGAGGATGGCAGTGCTATGTTCCTGTGCCAGTCGCTGTTCGACCACGACGGCAACAACGTCTTTTGGGGCGAGGACGACGAGAAGTATCACCTCTCCGATATCGCCAAGCACTACATGGCCGGCATTCTGGCACACGCGCGCGAGATCAGCGCTATCACTAACCCCACGGTCAACTCGTACAAGCGCATCACCACGGGCGGCGACTCCGTGCCGCAGTACGCCACGTGGGGCCTGCGCAACCGCGCGAGCATGGTCCGCATCCCGGTCTACAAGCCCGGCAAGCAGCTGTCCACGCGCATCGAGCTGCGCAGTCCCGACCCCATGGCCAATCCGTACCTGGTCAACGCCGTCACGCTGGCGGCTGGTCTGGACGGCATCGAGCGCAAGCTGGAACTCCCGCCCGAGGCCACGGCCGAGACGCTCAAGCTCACCGACCGCCAGATGCTCGAGGCCGGCTACACGCCGCTGCCGCGCTCGCTCAAAGAGGCACTTGACGTGTTTGAGGACTCGCAGTTTATGAAGGATGCCCTCGGCGAGCACATCCACAGCTTCTTCCTCAAAAAGAAGCGTGACGAGTGGCATAAGTTTGAGTCTACGATCACCGAGTGGGAGATCAAGCACTACCTGGCGAACTCCTAATCGCGCTGGCTTGTTCCAGTACGATTGAGCTCATTTCTTTGGAGGCCGATATGTCCGAAAAGAGTGCCCTGTTCATGGCGCGCACGACGCGCTTCCACGAGTTTGCCCGCAGCTTGACGACCACCCTGGGTGTCGAGGTGAGCCTGGCTACTCCCGATTCGCCGACTGCGGCGCACGACTTTGACCTGCTGATCCTCGATTCCGATGGCATCCGCAGCGACCGCATCGATCAGATTGCCAAGTGGCTTGACGATCGCGGCGGCGTCCCCATGTTGGTGATCGTCGACGATGAGGCGCTCGGCACCCTGCGCCTGCCCAATCACGCGCATGCCGACTTTGTGTGCCCCACGGCGACGCCCAACGAGCTCAAGGCTCGCGCGCAGCGCTTGATGGGCGAGGAGGAGACCGTTACCGCCGACGATGTGCTCAACATCGATAACCTCGAGATCAACCTGGCTACCTACCAGGTGACGCTCGATGGCGAGCCCATCGACCTGACGCTGATGGAGTACTCGCTGCTGAGCTTTTTGGCGACGCATCCCAACCGTGCCTACAGCCGCGAGGTACTGCTGCACCGCGTGTGGGGCTTTGAGTACTGTGGCGGTACGCGTACCGTCGACGTGCACATCCGACGCATCCGCTCCAAGGTGGGCCCGCAGATCGCGGCACACATCACCACCGTCCGCGGCGTGGGCTATCTGTTTAAGGACTAGATTTCCACCACGAAGGGGACAGGCACCTTCGTGGTGGTTTTGACGCAGGCGCGGGTTCCTCTCGAATCTGCAGCAGAACTTAAGCCTTCCTAAAAGATTGCGTTCTCATACACGTTCGCCCGCATATTGGGGTACAACTCAACGTGAACAATGATGGCCCGCCACATGTTTGGCGGGCCTTTGGTTATTTGACGAAAGGATCGCAGCTATGAGCGAGAACGATTCCCAGCGTCCCCAGGACGCGGGCAACGCCGGCGAGACCCAGCAGCAGCCGCGTGTGCAGGTGGAGTCGACGCCTGCCGGCAGCAACATTCCCTACGTGCAGGCCTACGACACGCAGACCGGCAAGCCGCTGGGCGGTCAGCAGGTTGTAAACAAGCACACGGTGGTCAAGACCAAGACCAAAAAGCTGCCGATTTTCATTACAGCGCTCGCCGGCTGCGCCTGCGGCGCCCTGTTGGTCATCGCGCTCATTATGAGCGGCACGCTCGATATCGGCGGCGGCAAGAATGCCGTGACGGCGGGTGCTTCGGGTTCGTCGACGCAAAAGATCACGATCGATTCCGAGGACACCACGCTGGCCGAGGCCGTTTCTGCCAAGGCCCTGCCCTCCGTCGTTTCCATCACCGCCACTTCGAGCGGCAGCCAGAATGGCTCGCTTTCGCAGTCTGCTGATGAGTCGGATAGTTCGGGCAGCGTCGGTTCGGGCGTTGTGCTCGATACCGAGGGTCACATCCTCACCAACAACCACGTGGTCGATGGTTACGACCAGTACGTGGTGACCATGGACGACGGCACCACCTACGAGGCGGAGTTCGTGGGCAACGACGCCTCGAGCGACCTGGCCGTCATCAAGCTCAAGGACGCCGACGCCTCCAAGCTCACGCCGATCGAGATTGGTGATTCCTCCAAGCTCAACGTGGGCGAGTGGGTTATGGCGATCGGCTCGCCGTTCGGCAACGAGCAGTCTGTCTCCACCGGTATCGTCTCGGCGCTCTACCGCTCCACGGCCATGAGCTCTACCAGCGGTAACACCATCTATGCCAACATGATTCAGACCGATGCCGCCATCAACCCGGGCAACTCCGGCGGCGCGCTCGTCAACGACAACGGTGAGCTGGTGGGCATCAACTCGCTCATCGAGAGCTACTCGGGCTCCAGCTCGGGCGTGGGTTTTGCCATTCCGGTCAACTACGCCAAGAACATTGCCGACCAGATCATCGACGGCAAGACGCCGGTGCATCCGTACATGGGCGCTACGCTTTCGAGCGTCAATGCACTTAATGCCCGCACCAACAAGTTGAGCACCGATAGCGGCGCGTATGTGGCGAGCGTCGTCGAGGATGGTCCTGCTGCCAAGGCCGGCATTCAGGAGGGCGACGTCATCACCAAGCTGGGCGACGACGAGATCACGAGCGCCGATGGCCTGATCATCGCGCTGCGCAGCCACGAGGTGGGCGAGAAGGTCGAGATCACGCTCATGCGCGGCAAGGAAGAGAAGAAGGTCACCGTCGAGCTGGGCTCCGACGAGGAGTTGCAGAACCAGCAACAGGACGACAGTTCGACCGACACCGGCAACGGCGGTATTACCGACGAGCAGCTGCGCCAGTACCTGGAGGAGCTACTAGGCCAGCAGGGCCAGGGTCAGGGCTACGGCCAGGGTTACTAACGAGCCGTATCGCACATACCGATGCCAGAGGGGGCCGTCCCATCAATGTGGGACAGCCCCCTCTTTTCTCATTGATCCGTTGGGAACGGAGGAAAACGGATCATTTAGAACTGGCAAGGGCATGGTTTGATCGCGCGATCCACCCCGGCCTGGTGGCTGCCGATTCGGTGCGGTTCGAAAGGGCTATTCGGCGCCATAGTGACCGGTGGTACTCTAGTAACCGTTTGAAATCGAGCGAAGGAGTGCCGCTATGGAGCAATCGAGCCTGTTTGGTGACGGCGTGGACATCGATACCGAAACGCCCACGAGCACGGATACCGTTGCGCCGACCGATGCCCGTGCCCAGGCGGCAGCGCGTGCGGCCGAGCTGCGCCACGAGCTCGATTACCACGCCTATCGCTACTACATGCTCGACGCGCCCGAGATCACGGACGCCGCCTTTGACAAAATGCTCGTTGAGCTGCAAGAAATCGAGGCGACCTACCCCGACCTGGTGACGCCCGACAGCTATACCCAGCGCGTTGGCGGCTACGTGAGCGAGCAGTTTACGCCAGTCACGCACATGGCGCGCATGTATTCCATGGACGATGCCATGGACCTGGACGAGCTCGACGCATGGCTCCAGCGCACCGAGGATGCGCTCGGTGCCGGCAGCGTCACCTATACCTGCGAGCTTAAGATCGACGGTCTGGGCGTGGCACTTACCTACCAAAACGGCACCTTTGTGCGCGCCGCCACGCGCGGCGATGGTACCACGGGCGAGGACGTGTCGCTCAACGTCCGTACCATCAAGGACGTGCCTATGCACCTGTCCGAGCCGGCGCTCGCTCACATGGGTGCCGACCGCGAGCGCACCATCGAGGTGCGCGGCGAGGTCTATATGCCCAAAGGCAGCTTTGTACGTCTGAATGAAGAGGCCGATGCCGAGGGCCGCGACCCCTTCGCCAACCCGCGCAACGCCGCTGCTGGCAGCCTGCGTCAGAAGGATCCCAAGGTTACGGCGCGGCGCGACCTGGCCACCTTTATCTATGCCATCGCCGATACCGATCCACTGCACGTCCACAGCCAGCGCGAGTTCCTCGATTGGCTGCGTAGCGCCGGCTTTAGCGTCAACCCCAACGTGGCTCGCTGTGCCACGCCGGCCGAGGTCCACGAGTTCTGCGCCCAGGCGCTCGAGCATCGCGGCGACCTGGACTACGACATCGACGGCGTGGTCGTAAAGGTCGACAGCTTTCAGCAGCAGCTCGACCTGGGCTTTACCGCCCGCGCACCGCGCTGGGCCATTGCCTTTAAGTTTCCGCCCGAGGAAAAGCAGACCGTCCTGCGCGAGATTCGCATCCAGGTGGGTCGCACCGGTGTGCTCACGCCGGTCGCCGAGTTCGACCCGGTGACGGTTGCCGGCTCCACCATCGCGCGCGCCACGCTGCACAACATCGACGAGATTCGTCGCAAAAACGTGCGCGAGGGCGACACGATTATCGTGCACAAGGCGGGCGACGTGATTCCCGAGGTCGTGGGTCCGGTGCTCGACAAGCGCCCGGCCGATTCGGTCGACTGGCACATGCCCGAGGTCTGCCCCGTGTGCGGCAGCCCCGTGGTCCACGAGGATGGCGAGGTCGCTTACCGCTGCGTCTCCATCGATTGCCCTGCGCAGCTCAAGGAGCGCCTGCTCCACTGGGTGAGCCGCGGCTGCATGGACGTCGACGGCCTGGGCGACGAGATCGTCGACAAGATGATCGCTGCTGGCCTGATTCACGACGTCGCGGACTTCTACCAGCTCACGGTCGACGATATCGCCGGCCTGGACACGGGGCGTACCTATGCCAGCTCCAACAGCAAAAAGGGCGTCAAGAAGGGCGACCCCATCCCGGTAGGCCTCAAGACGGCTGAGAAAATCATCGCCGAGCTCAACAAGTCCAAGAGCCAGCCGCTCGGTCGCGTGCTGTTTGCCCTGGGTATCCGCCACGTGGGCAAGAGTGTGGGTGAGGTCATCGCCGAGCGATTCCTGTCGATTGACAAGCTCATCTTGGCGAGCGAAGAGGATATTGCCGAGTGCGAGGGCATCGGCCCCAAGATTGCGGCGAGCGTTAAGCAGTTCCTGGCCGTGCCCGAGAACCTTGCCGTGCTGGAACGTCTGCGTCAGGCGGGCCTTTCGCTCGAGGTCGACTTGGGCGCTGCGCACGCGCAAGCCGCAGCCGACGCTGGCGTGGCGGGCGAGCTCGCCGACGCACAGCCGCTTGCGGGTCTGACCTTCGTGCTCACCGGCACGCTCGTCAACCGCACGCGCGACGAGGCGGGCGCGGCGCTCAAGGTGCTCGGCGCCAAGGTTTCGGGCAGCGTGTCAAAGAAGACGAGCTATCTGGTCGCCGGCCCCAAAGCGGGCTCCAAGCTCACCAAGGCTGAGCAGCTGGGCGTACCCGTACTGGACGAGGATGCACTCGAGCAGATCTTGGCGACTGGTGAGGTGCCCCAGGCTTAGTGCATCGATAACCAAATTAGAAAACCTCCCGGAAAGGTTGATACTTTCCGGGAGGATTTTATTTGGGCGTGTGGCGGGCAGCATGATCTGCGTCATGTAGGTTGCTGAAGGGTGACCCTGCGGAGCGGTGTCGTTCCGGAGCGATAGAAGATTCATTCAAAGCAAAGGGGCCCCGCAGTGAGGTCTCACAACGGGGCTGCCCCATTGTGATGAGTTTTATACACTTTAACATTAATATTAACGTGTATACTTAGCAGTGAAGATATATGTTGAGAGGAGCAGTTATGGTTACCGTCGCGTTTTCGGAACTGCGCCAAAACCTTACGCAGGTGGCCGAAAAGGTTGCCAATGAGGGCGAGGAGGTTGTGGTCTTCAAGCGGAGCAAGCCGTTGTTCAAGATCGTGCCGCTCGACTATGAAGGTCCAGTTACGGTGGAATATGACGCTGCCCAGGAGCGTGGGGGCGCAAAACCGACGTGCGGCACGGGCAAGCCCAAGCGCGACGTGGGTACGATGTGGCATCCCAAGATCACCTGGAAGGAGATCCGTGAGATGCTCGCGGAGAATGAGGACTACCAGGAGTATCTCGATATCGTGGCTAACATGCCAAAGGGAACGCCGCTCGATACGATGACGGTTGAAGATGAAAAGCGCGTCGCGAGGGAGCGCTACCTATGAGGGCATTTCTCGATACCAATTTTCTGCTCGATTGCGTGCTGCCGGGCCGGCCGGAGCATGGGGCGGCGCAAACGACCAAGGGGCTCGTTGACGTGGGACTTATCGAGGGTGTTGTTTCGGCCTGCTCTCTCAAGGACGCGTACTACATTCTCACTAAACAGGCAGGCGAGGCGCGCGCCCGCGAGGTAGTGCGCGACTGTCTTAAGAGCTACTCGGTAGAGCCTCTCGACCAAGAAGCTTGTTTTACCTCCGCCTATTCCGATGAGCCGGACTTTGAGGACGGCTGTATCCGTGCGATGGCCGAGCGTGCCGGCGTGGACTTTATCATCACGCGTGACCGCGCCGCTTTTGTGCGCTCGACCATCAAGACCTTCTCGCCTGCAGAGTTCATCCGTGCGTTTCCGATTCCGGAGGAGTAAAACCGCCATATCGGGGATTGTCCTCGACATGGCGGTTCTCCTGTAGCTGACGCTCGTTAGTTGAGCTGCACTGCATGCCTGTCCGGGAGGTTCTTAATCGAGCACAGTAACGGGCACCGTGATCTGTGTCACGTATGTTGTGGGGTCGTCGCTGATGATGTCGTCGATCAGGGCAATCTCGCGCGATGGACCGGCGGGTGTCAGGTTATGTTCGCGCATATAGCCGAGCAGCTGCTTATAGCGCGGGCCCGCTTGCCCGTGCGTGCCGCGAAAGCTTATGGCCAGGCAGCGCGCGGTGGATCGCGTCTCGACGTCGCCCACGTAATCATCGGTGTCATCGAGTAGTAGAAAGACCTCGTCGTAGCCATCAAAGTCGCCGGCGGCGAGGCGCTCGGCGCTAATACCGACGCCCAAGTTGCCCAGGAAGACAAAGGTCTCGTGCTGGCCCTTCTGCAGTTGACGAATTTGCCACTCTAGCGCATAGGCATCGGTAGGGTTGACGCGTTCGCGCAACACGACGCAGCGGAGCTCGGGCACATCGATTGTGCAAATGGTGTCGAGCTCGGTGTTCAGGGCATCGTGGAGCAGCGCAAGCCGGTTATCGATCTTACGCGACACGCGTTCGAGCTCGTGGCGCTTGCGCTCGATGAGCTCCTGCTGCTGAGTCAGCTGCCGCTGCATAAGGTCCACATCGCGCGTGGTCACAAACTCACGGATCTGCGCCAACGGCAAGTCGAGAACGCGCAGGTGGCTGATGGTATTGAGGGTGGAGAGCTGCCGCGATCCGTAATAGCGGTACCCGCTCGCCGGATCGATGTGCGCCGGGTCAAGAAGGCCCATCTGCTCGTAATGGCGCAGCGTGCCCACGCTCAGGTTAAACAAGCGCGCCGCCTCGCCAATGCGGAGCAGGCCCTCAGTATGTTCACTTGGCATGTCGGTCACAGGACCGCTCCTTTCAATGGGCGGGGAAGGGGCGCCGAGGTCGTGCGGCGCGGCCGTCGTATGACACAAACGATCCGCTACGCTACCAACTTGTCAAAAGCCCCGCGCCGGTTGAGCACGGTAAACGCGACAACACAGATGACTGCCGACAAAATCGACCCGCACGGCGAAGCGATGCCCATGGGAAACAGCGTGTCGGAATAGGCGTTCGACAACAGCCACGCACCGGGCACGCGAATGAGTGCCACGGCCAGCACGTTGTGCGCAAAGCCGATGTAGCTCTTGCCGTATGCAGCGAAAAAGCCGCTAAAGCAAATGTGGATGCCGGCAAAGATTGCATCGAAAATATAACTGTGCATATAGCCGGTACCGGCCGCGACCACCGCGGGGTCCTTGGCAAAAAAGCCAATAAACGTCGGCGCTACTAGCCACATCAGCACCGTGATCAGGCAGCCGTACACCACCGAGATCGTCATGGCGTCCTTGAGCACCTGACGCGCGCGGTCGCCCTTGCCCGCACCGGCGTTTTGTGCCGTGAGCGCACTGACGGTGGCGCCCATGGAACTCGGCACAATGAACAAAAAGCTGATCATCTTCTCGACCAGGCCCACGGCGGCGGCGTCGACGAGCCCTCGGTGGTTGGCGATGACGGTGATAAACATAAACGCCATCTGGATGCAGCCGTCCTGCACGGCCACGGGCACGCCGATCTTAAGAATGCTGCCGAGCACCTCGGGCTGGGGACGCAGGTCGCTGCGCTTAACGTGGATGTTTGTGCGGCGGCTCTTGAGCCACACGAGCGCGAGGGCAACGCTGGCCGTCTGCGCGGTCACCGTGCCGAGCGCCGCGCCCACGGGGCCGAGCCCCATGTGGCCGATAAACAGAAAATCGAGCGCGATGTTGATGATGCACGCCACGCCAATCACGTACATGGGCGAGCGCGAATCGCCCAGGCCGCGAAAGATGGCCGAGAGGATGTTGTATGCGGCGATAAACGGAATGCCGACAAAGCAGATACGCAGGTAGGCGGCGGTGCCTTCGACCGCCTCGGGCGGCGTGCCAATGAGCGCCACAACCTGCGGGCATAGTGCAAACAAGATGGCAGCCAACACCACCGAGACGCCCATAAACAGCGTGATGGTATTGCCGATGGCGGTCTCGGCGCGGTCGAAGCGGCGCGAGCCCACGGCATGGCCGACGATGACCGTCGTTCCCATGGCCAGGCCCACGAGCGTCACGGTAATGATATAGAGCGTCTGCGCGCCATTACCCACGGCGGTGATGCCGGCGGCGCCGCTAAACTGCCCCATCATGTACAGGTCGGCCATGCCGTAGAGCATCTGCAAAAAGTACGAGAGCATATAAGGCAGGGCAAAGACCGCGATGGTCTTAAGGACATTGCCGCGTGTGAGGTCGTGTTCCATGGGCGGGGTACTTTCTGGATTGGTTCATTTAGCTACCAGTGTAGTGAAAACCCTATAACGATTGTAGGGTCAAGGTTTGTGATGACGTCGGAGCGAAAAAGTCTCGCGCACCATTATTCCGAGTGAATATGGACACACATCACGAGAACTCGCCGCCGGCGCTAACCTTGCAGAAAACGATTTCGGAATACTTGACACCATTATTCGGCGCGCAATAATACGTGCGTTTGCGAACAACGTTTGATGGGGGTTGAACCTGCGTGCGCAATCTCAAAATACTGTTTTCCTATCTAGGGGCATACCGTCGCGATGCCATCCTCGGCGTGTTCTTTGTGTCGGTCGAGACGGTGCTCGAGCTGTTTATCCCGGTCATCATGGCCAACATCATCGATGTGGGCGTGCCTGCGGGTGATATCAACTACATGCTGCTGCAGGGCGCGTACATGTTGGTGTGCGCTGCGCTTTCGCTGGTACTGGGCTTGGGTTATGCCCGCACGTCCGCCCGCGTTGCCTCGGGCCTAGGCGCTAACCTGCGCGAGGCCGAGTACAAAAAGATTCAGACGCTCGCTTTTGGTAACCTGGACAACTACGACGCCAGCTCGCTCGTCACCCGCATGACCACGGACATCACCGTTATCCAAAATGCTGTGGGCAACGGCTTTCGCCCTATGGTGCGCGGCCCGGTGACGCTTATCGTCGGCCTTATCTACGCGCTGATGCTGTCGCGCCCGCTCGCCAACGTCTTTGCGATCATCTTGCCCGTGCTGGCAATCGTACTGGGCGTCATCACCTATCGCGTCAGTCCGCTCTACCGCCAACTCCAGACCTCGATGGACCACCTCAACGGCGTGGTACAGGAAGACCTCACCGCCGTGCGTGCCGTCAAGGCCTACGTTCGTACCGAGCACGAGGAGGCCAAGTTCGACACCGTCAATACCGAGCTCGCCGGCACGGCGACAAAGACCTTTGGCAGCGCGGTGCTCAACCTGCCGGTGTTTCAGCTGTCGATGTACGTGGCTGCGCTCTCTATCCTGTGGATTGGCGGCCGCATGATTCTCGCCGGCAAGCTGGGCGTGGGCTCGCTCACGGGCTTTATGAGCTACGTGCTGCTGATCATGAATTCGCTCATGATGATTTCCAACGTGTTTTTGCTGCTCACGCGCGCTCTTACGAGTGTGGGCCGTATCGCCGAGGTGCTCGATGAGGAGCCCTTTATCGCCAACCCCGCGGGAGACCTCGCGATTGCGGCACCAGCGGACGGCAGTATCGAGTTTCGCGACGTTTCCTTTAAATACCGCGCGGATGCAGCCGAGGATGTGCTCGAGCATATCGACCTTCGCATCGAGAGCGGCTCGACGGTGGGCATCCTCGGCGGTACGGGATCGGGCAAGAGCTCGCTTGTGCAGCTGATTGCGCGCCTGTACGACGCTACCGAGGGCGCCGTGCTTGTGGGCGGACGTGACGTGCGTGACTACGACCTCGCGACCCTACGCGACGCCGTGGGCATTGTGCTGCAAAAGAACGTGCTGTTTACGGGCACCGTGCGCGAGAACCTGCAGTGGGGCAATCCGCAGGCGTCGGACGATGAGCTCCTCGCGGCTTGCCGCGCGGCGTGCGTGGACGAGTTCCTTGATCGCATCGGCGGGCTGGACGGCGAGTTGGGCCAAGGCGGCGCCGGTGTCTCGGGTGGCCAGAAGCAACGCCTGTGCATCGCGCGCACGCTGCTCAAGCATCCGCGCGTGCTCATTTTTGATGACTCCACCAGCGCGGTCGATATGGCGACCGACGCTAAGATTCGCGAGCACATCGCCCGGATTTCCGATACGACCGTGCTCATCATCGCCCAGCGCATCGCGAGTATCATGGATGCCGATCGCATTGTGGTGTTGGACGACGGTCGTGTCCACGGCGTGGGCACGCACGAGGAGCTGCTGGCGGGCGACAACATCTACCAGGAGATTTACGCCTCGCAGATGGAGTTTGCGAGGAACGCGGAAGCCGGCGACGGCAGTGACGATGGTTGCGCGAATGATCCGTTTTCCTCCGTCGCATGCGGATCGCCCTTGGAAGGGGGTGAGCGCCATGCCTAAGACCGCAGCCCAAGCACGCCCGGCCGACCTCAAGCGCACTGTACGCCGCTTGCTCTCCTACATGGGGCATGCCAAGTTCTCGTTGCTCGCGGTGGGCGTGCTCGCCTCTGTCGCCGCCATCGCGAGCCTCGCCGGCACCTACATGGTGCGCCCCATCGTTAACGGTTTGGCCACGGGCGGGGAGGAACTGCTTGCCAGGCAGGTCATCCTGACGGCGATCATCTACGCCGCGGGCGTGCTCTCGGCCCTGGGCTACTCACAGATCATGGTGCGTGCGGCCCAACGCGTGGTGTCCGATATTCGCCGCGACCTGTTCGCGCACATCCAGACGCTGCCGCTCAGTTATTTTGACAGCACGCGCTCGGGCGACATCATGAGTTTTTTCACCAACGACGTCGACACCGTATCCGAGGCGCTCAACAACAGCTTTGCCAACGTGATTCAGGCCGCCATTCAGGTCGTGGGCACCACGGCCATGCTCATCATCCTTAACTGGCAGCTCACGATTATCACGCTCGTGTGCGATGCAGCCATTGTGCTGTATGCGCGCTACTCGGGCGCGCGCTCTAAGCGCTTCTTTGCCGCCCAGCAGGCATCGCTTGGCGACCTGGACGGATATATCGAAGAAATGGTCTCGGGCCAAAAGGTCATCAAGGTCTTTAACCGTGAGGCAGCGAATGTCGCCGGCTTCACCTGCCGCAACGACGAGCTTCGCCGCACCGGTACCGCCGCCGTGAGCTATGCCAACTCCATGGTGCCCATGACCGTCGTGATTGGCTATGTCAACTATGCCATCGTCGCCGTGGCGGGCGGCATGCTCTGCATCAAGGGGCTCGCCGATGTGGGCGCACTTGCAAGCTACCTGGTCTTTGTGCGCCAGGCCGCCATGCCCATCAACCAATTTACGCAGCTCGGCAACTTCTTGCTCAACGCGTTGGCCGGTGCCGAGCGCCTGTTTGCGGCTATGGACCTTGAGCCCGAGGTGGACGAGGGCTGCGTGGAGCTGGTGCAGACGGGCGACGCCGCGTGGGCGTGGAAGATTCCCGAGGGCCAGGGCGTGGGCGCGTACGGGCACTTGCATGACGTGGCAGCCGTTGATGAGTCGGGCCGCGCGGTGGCCGCCGACGGCACCGAGCTCACGTGCGGCTTGGTCCCGCTTGCCGGCGACGTGCGCTTCCATGCCGTGGACTTTTCCTACGTGCCGGGCACCCGTGTGCTCACGGACCTCAACCTGTTTGCCAAGCCGGGGCAAAAGATCGCGTTTGTGGGCTCGACGGGTGCCGGAAAGACGACCATCACCAACCTCATCAACCGCTTCTACGAGGTTGATGACGGCGAGATCACGTACGACGGCATCGACGTCAAGCACATTGCCAAGGCCAGCCTGCGCGGGTCGCTCGGCATTGTGCTGCAGGACACGCACCTGTTTAGCGGCACCATTGCGCAGAACATCCGCTTTGGCAAGCTCGACGCGACCGACGAGGAGGTGCGCGCCGCTGCCGAGGCCGCCTGCGCCGACTCGTTTATCCGCCGCCTGCCGCGGGGCTACGACACACCGGTCACGGCCGACGGCGCCAACCTGTCGCAGGGTCAGCGTCAGCTGCTCGCCATCGCGCGCGTGGCCGTCGCTGATCCGCCGGTGCTCATCCTGGACGAGGCCACGAGCTCCATTGACACGCGTACCGAAAAGCTCATCGAGCGCGGTATGGACCGCATCATGCGCGGTCGCACCACGTTTATGATCGCGCACCGCCTGTCCACTGTCCGCGACGCCGACGCCATCATGGTCCTCGAACACGGCCGCATCATCGAGCGCGGCACGCACGAAGAGCTGCTCGCCCAGCACGGCGAGTACTGGCAGCTGGCGCATGGCTTAAAAGAGCTGGATTAACCCGTTCGAGCACGATGCTTTGATCCCTCCGTGCCCCTCACCTCGCCTCAAACCATCACAACATTCGACGTTTTTTGCCAAAATCGGGAAAAGCATCGAATGTTGTGATGGTTTTTCTGCCACTCGATCGAGTGGAATCGCTTTCTTGCGCACGAAGGTGTGCGAACCCGTGAGCAGGGGAATAAGGTTGGTTATCCGACTCCATTGGAGGGCTCATGGATCTGCCGATCGTCCTGTCCCATAAGACTGCCTGGCTGTACCACAACGTGGCGCGCCCGTCCGAGCCGCTCTCGCGAGCAAGCAGTCTATACGATGAGGACTCGCTTGCCAACGAGGGGGAGCCGACCGCGAGCCTGCCCAAATTTGGGACTCGATGCCAAGGGACTGAGGGCTTCAACGGCAGTTGGGATCGTTACCGACTATCTGGTTTCGCTTGGTATTCCGCGAGAAGAGCTCGATCATATCGACACGCTCGTCAACTTTGATTTTGAGCGCTCGACGCCGGCTGGATTTAGGTGCCACGTGTTTGGGGCGCCGATACCTCCAGGCCATCTTATCGAGGTGGCGGAGGGCCTTCTGGTGGTTGATGAGGCCATGTGCTTTGTCCAGGCGGGCTCGTGGATGAGCGAGTCCGAGCAGCTGGAATATGGCTACGAAATCTGTGCCCGATACCATTTGAATCATCTGTCGACAGGCGATTATATCGAGATGGGGCAGAGGTATACCGTTGCCGACTTGATTGCTTATTGCAATGAGAACCGATCTCGTCAGGGGGCTATACGCGCGGCCGCTGTGCTCAAGCGCGTGCACGATGGCGCGCGGTCGCCCATGGAGACGGCCACCGCAATCATGGTCGTAGCAAAACGTTCCCAGGGCGGGCTGGGATACGCCAAGATCGAGCTCAACCATCGGGTCGATGTTCCCAACGAGTTCAAGTATCTCGCAAAGGCCGGGTATTTCGAGATTGACGTATATGCGCCTGCAAGCGGTACAGGGATTGAATACAACGGCTCGGACCATCTTGATAAACAGCGCAGCGCGTCGGATGCGGAGCGTATGACCGTGCTGAGTGCGCTGGGCTTTAGGATGATCGTCCTCACCGGGACTCAGTTTGCCCACCAGCTGCAATTGCACCGGGCGATGAATGCCATCGCACTCGCTATGGGCCTTAAGTGCGACCGAAGCGAGGTGTTTCAGAAACGTCAAAACGACCTGCGAGAATTCGTGATTCGGCACTGGGACGGCGGCCTTTAGGGGTGCTTTGGTCCTTCTACGGGGCGCTGCGGCAGGCAGACCATCACAACATTCGACGTTTTTTGCCAAAAACGAGAAAAGCATCGAATGTTGTGATGGTTTGCGTGCTGAGGATGGGCTTGGAAAGTCCGTTTTGCTCGAAGCGACCTGTCCTGTCGTACGGGTGTCGGCATGATTCTCTCGTGGGGTATTATGTTTTCCGAAGAATAAAACGCCGCGTGAGAGGAGGGCTGCGTGGACGGGCACGTGCAACATGACGGCTTTGGCCGCGATATCAACTACCTGCGCATTGCCGTTACCGACAAGTGCAATTTCCGCTGCATCTATTGCATGCCGGCCGATGGCGTGGCGCCCCGTGCACACGACGAGCTGCTCAGCGCCGAGGAAATCGCCCGCTTTGTGCGCTTGGTGGCGGGGGAGGGCATTCGCCGCGTACGCCTGACGGGCGGCGAGCCGCTGGTCAGCCGCCGCATCATCCCGCTCATTCGTGACATCCGCGCAATCCCGCAGATCGAGGACATCTCGCTTACCACCAACGGTGCCCTGCTGCCCAAGTTGGCGCCGCAGCTCAAAGATGCCGGGCTTAACCGCGTCAACATCTCACTCGATACGCTTGACCCTACGCTCTTTGGAAAGATCACGCGTCTGGGCCGACTCGAGCAGACCATGACGGGCATCGACGCGGCGCTAGCTTGGGGCTTTGAGCCCGTTAAGGTCAACTGCGTTGTTGTGCGCCGGCTCAACCAGGATGTGGCGGCCCTTGCGCGGCTCACGCTCGACCGCCCCATCCACCTGCGCTTTATCGAATACATGCCCATCGGCGACGAGCACACAAGCTCGCATTGCGCTGTGGACCCGCATGCGCCCGCGCTCAATCCCGAGCTGTGGGACGCGAGCGATACCGTGCCGAGCGACGAGCTGCGGGCGCGCATCAATGCCGGGGCCGCCGCGGCGGGACTGGGCGAGCTCGAGCCGCTCGACATCAACGACGCTCCTGCCGGCGCGGGCCCTGCGCGCTATTGGCACTTTCCGGGCGCGGCGGGAACGGTCGGCTTCATTAGCGCCATGTCCAATCATTTTTGTGCGTATTGCAACCGTCTGCGTCTGACGGCCGATGGCAACGTGCGTCCGTGCCTGTTCAGCGATGCCGAGTATTCGGTGCGCGACGCCCTGCGCCGTGGTGATGATATGCAGGTACTTTCGATTTGGCGCGATGCCGTCGCCCACAAACCGCAGGAACACGCGATAATTGAGGGCACGCAACGATTTATGTCCCAAATCGGAGGATGATCATATGGCCAAGAGCAGGTACGCCGATGCCACCAAGGCCGCTCGCAGGGCCGCGATGTCTGCCCATAAAGCCACGGCTGCGGCCGGCGATGTCGCCACGGTCGTGCAGCCGACTGCCAGCGCTGCCGCCGAGCCCGCCCGTGACGCGCGCCGCGACGAGCTGACGCACGTGGACGCCAAGGGCGAGGTGCGCATGGTCGACGTGTCCGACAAGGCCGAGACCCATCGCATTGCCATCGCCGAGGGCACCATCCTCATGCACCCCGAGACGCAAGCCATGGTGCTGCAGGACCGCGCCAAAAAGGGCGACGTGCTTGCCTGCGCGCGCGTGGCGGGCATTATGGCCATCAAGCGCACGAGCGACATCATCCCCATGTGCCATCCGCTGCTCATTACCAAGAGCAAGTGCGATATTGCGCCCATCGCTCCGGCGGGGACGCCGGCCGAGGACATGCCCGAGGGCTGGGTGCCGGCGCGCGCGGACGGGCAGGTCGGCTTTCACGTGCTGGTCACGGCGGGCGTGACGGGCAAGACGGGTATCGAGATGGAGGCGTTGACCGGCGCGAGTGCCGCATGTCTGACCATCTACGACATGTGCAAGGCGGTAGATCGCGGCATGGAGATCGTCGACGTGCGCCTGTTGCACAAGGAGGGCGGCCGCTCGGGCGTGTGGGATCGTGCCGAGCGTCAGGTTGCTGCTGCTAAGGCCGTGGCCGCTGACGGTGCCGCGCCCGCGAGCGCACCCGTCGCCGTCGCGCCCGCAGCTCCGGCCCCGGCTGTCCCCGCGATCGCGTTTATCGGCTACCAGAACTCGGGCAAGACCACACTCGTCGAGAAGGTTATCGCCGAGCTCACCCGCCGCGGCCTGCGCGTGGGTTCGCTCAAGCATCATGGGCATCACGGCTTTGATATCGATGTACCCGCTAAGGACACCTGGCGCCATCATCAGGCCGGATCCAAGCACGTGGGACTCATCTGCGCCACGCGCTGGGCGGAGTACGCCGACACGCGCGAGGAGGACGAGATGCCCGCACGCGAGCTGCTGTCGCGTTACAACGATGTCGACGTGGTGATCATCGAGGGCTACAAGACCGAGGGCTTCGACAACATCGTGGTCGCGCGCTCTGGTGTCGACCGTCTGCGCGGCAAGAGCTCGCTCGACCTGGTCGACGGTCACACGCTGGCCCTTGCCTGCAACGAAGCCCTGGCGCGTCAGGCCTTCGATGCTGGCTTTGCGACCCGAGCCATCAACATCAACGACGCCCGAGCCATCTGCGATCTCATCCAAGATCATCTAGCCTAAAACCTGCCAAAAAGGGACAGGTTTAATTTGGCAGGTTTTATCTGGGCAAACGTCATTTCCGCCACAAAGGGGCCAGACACCTTTGTGGTGGTTTTTGCTTTGGTAGATGCGTGGGACATGCCTTAAAATCTACCAAGTAGTTCATGACGGGCGAAAAACGGAGAGAAGGGGCTTGATGCGTCCTTAATGTTTCATGCGGATAGATTGATTTGACAGACGGTGGCGAATGCCCGCCGCCCGTATTCGTATGAAACAAGGAGTCTCCATGCTCGCCTTTCTTTTCTCAAAGCCTCGATCATCGCTGTCCGTGCAGGCCAAGCGCCTGGTGGCGATGCGCTTTCTCATCTACACCGGTTTTCAGACCAGCTACTTTATCGGCGTCATCGGAACGCTCACCTATGCAGACGACGCTTCGGTTGTGGCGACATCGCTGGCCGTCCTGTTTATGAACGTATTCGTGATCTTGGGATCCTTTGCGGGTGGCGCGGCGCTTGACGCCTGGGGCCCGCGCCGTCATTTCTTGCTGAGCATCGTGGGCACGTTGGCAACCGGCGCGGCGATCCTCGTTTTTGGCAGCGCGACCGGCATCGTCCTGCTCGGCGCGGTGCTCCTGGGCTTTGTGATGGGATTCGCCCAGCCCATCGCCACATCCTATCCAGCCTACCTCACTGACGATCCTGTCGAGCTCAAAGACATCAACTCCGCCATCGCCATGTTCTCCAACGTGAGCATTATCGTCGGCCCCACACTGGGCGGCTTTGTCGCAGCTGCTGCGTCGTCGCGTGCGGTGTTCGTGCTCATGATGATCTTTACCGTACTGGCGCTCGTCGCCGGTTGGGGCTTTAGACCGCAGACCAGCCATGTCGCCGGAGATGCGGATGCCGATTCGGCAGAGGAAGGGGGGGCGTGCGGGACAAAGCTCCAACCCCAGCACATCCGCCCGCGTCACCTTCGCGACCAGTATCAAGACGGTCTTTACCAATAGCATCCTCGCCCTGCTGTTCTGCATTATTTTTCTTTCAAACTTTGGCTACGGCGCCTTCGATCCACTGGAGTCGTTCTTCTACCGCGATGTCCTACATGTCGGTGTCGAATGGATGGGCTGGCTCTCGTCGGCCAGCGGTTTGGGCGCGGTGCTGGGCGCCGTCCTCGCGCTCCGCTTGCCGCCGCACCTGGTCAACCTTAAAACCCTGCTCGTGGCGCTCATGTCCGTGGGCCTGGGAAGTTTGCTCTATGTGGGGACACCGTACGTGGGTGTAGCCCTCGTCGGCCAGATTGCCCTGGGCGTGGCCTGGGGCGTCGTCAACCCGCTCCACAACACGATCGTGCAAACGACGGCCCCGCTCGGACAGCTCGGCCGCGTCAACTCGGTCATGGGCTTTGGCAATATGTTCGCCGGCGTGGCGCCGCTGGCGATTGCCCCGTGGCTGGCGGCGGCATTTGGCGTACAGCAGACGCTCATCGGGGCGGGCATGGTCGTGACGGCGGTTCCCGCGGCGCTGCTGCTGTTTGGCCGCCGGCACTTTGATCGTGCCGCAAGGCAGTAAAAACCATCACAACATTCAGCGAAAATCGCGATTTTGCCGAAAAACGTCGAATGTTGTGATGGTTTGCGCCCCGGGTCCGGCCACCCTTCGAGTTCGGCCACCACAAAGGGGGACAGGCACCTTTGTGGCGATCGGGCCCCAACGGCCTGTGCCTTGGTATACCATGTACGCCGTTCACGAATACACCCCACACCGCCGCACAACCCAGAAAGGCCCCCATGGACACCACCTTCAGCCACATCAAAGCCGTGTTCTGCGATATCGACGGCACGCTGCTCACGAGCCAGCACACGGTGTCCCCGCGCACCGTGGCGGCGATCCGCGCCATGCGCGAGCGCGGCGTGCTCTTTGGCCTGTGCACCGGGCGCGACGCCCATGCGACCGAGGCCATGTACGAGCTCTGGGGCATCGAAGGCCTGGTGGACGTGCTCGTGGGCTGCGGTGGCGCCGAGGTCATCGACCGCGCGCACGACATCAACGAGCTGAGCTATCCGCTGCCGGGCGAGACCATCGCGCGCATCTGCAAGCACATGGCGGACCTTCCGGCAACGCCCGTCTGCCCCCGAGACGGCGTGTTCTACGTGCCCGAGAGCAACGCGTGCGTCGAGCACCTGTCGCGCGTCGACGGCGTTCCCTACCAGGTGGTCGATTTTGCCGAGTTTTTGCGCGAGCCGCAGCCCAAGGTGATGTTTACCATGGCGCCCGAGGTAATGCCGCGGGTGATTGAGCGGGCGTCGACGTTTGCCGATGACACTGTTAAGGCGGCTGCCCTGCAGACCACGCAGCGGCTCTACGAGTTCATGGATCCGCGCGTGTCCAAGACGCGCGGCCTTGTACGCGTGGCGGAGCTCAACGACATGGAGCTCCAGGACATCTGCGTGTTTGGCGATGCGGACAACGACACCTGCATGGTGGCCGACGCCGGCGTGGGCGTGGCCATGGCAAACGGCAGCGACGCCACCCGGGCCGCCGCCGACTTTGTAACCGCGAGTAACGACAAAGACGGCATCGCGATCTTTATCGAGGAGCATCTGCTGTAGCGCTGGGGGAGAACCACCGCAAAAGGGAGCAGGCCCCTTTGCGGTAGCCTCAGGCGATTTGGGCGAATTGATGCCTAAAAACTGCGCGCAAATTCAAATTTGGTTGTATGAACATCTCGCTTCTAACTACCGATGGGTTAAAGATATTCCCACCAATTTGGTAGTCTATTCCTCCCGGTTGATGACCTACCGCTCACGGTCGATTTTCAACCGTTCACAGGATGTTTACTCTTGAGCAAAATGTTGTGCAAATAAATAAAATGCTATTAAAAAATGATAGGCAACTAAATTAACAGCAGAAATAAAAACTAAATAGCGAATAAACGAAGGTAAATCCGAGCAAATGTCAAGAGAATTGAGAATTCGCTACAAAACTATCGGTATTTTTGCTTAGATGTTCAAACAATCGTTACAATATGTACAATAAGCGTGTGCAATTACAGATTGCGCAGATACGTTTGATAGGGAAAGAGCGAGATCGCGGTCTCTTGGGGAGGAGACATCGATGAAAGCGAATTCGGACAAATTTAAGCAGAGTAATAAAGCGACGCGCCGTGTACTGGCAGGCGTTTTGTGCGGAGCCTCCGTTTTGAGCCTGGTACTGTCGCTCGTCATGCCTCCGATCTCGCAGGCCATTGCCAACGACGCCCAGACAGATTCTACCGAGGAAACTGTGATAGGGGGGGGGTTCCTCAAGTGAGTCCGCTGCTGTAGATAACACCAGCGAGGATGCCGAAAACCAGAATAGCGACGAGACCAATGGCGGCGAGGCTGGCTCTTCAAATAGTGCTGAGCAGGCTCAGAGTGCGAATGCGGCTTCAGCGAGAGCGACGGCCACCGTGGAGAAGGGAATTTATGTTCCCACGTCTATCGGTATCGGTACGAATATCGATGTCTCCACCCCCGATCCCGGCGTGGCCACCTACGTCGGCCGCGACATGTACATCGGTGGTAAGCCGAGCGACACTAGTAATCTTGATGCGAAGAACGCCCCCACCGGCTCATATGCCGCTGAGGCGGAGGGCCTTACCTTGGTCCGTGGCAAGCTTGCCATGAATCCAGTCAAAGAGAGCTGGCCCTATCAATCAATTGGTGCTGGTTTCCGCTTTGGCACCGTTGGTTTTGGTTCCCAGTTCCGTCCTGTCGCCGGCAGCACCGTGCTTGCGGTGGCCGGAATTAAAAGTGCGATCACCAAGATGAGCGTTGGTTATAGCGGCGACTCGCCGGAGACGACTACCGTTGGCGCTTGGAAGAAAGGCGCTTGGGTCGGACGGCAGAAATCTTCTGAGGGCGCGACTCCTTCCGGCTTTGCCTACACTGCGCAGATCGCAGGCCCCATCACATACTGGCGCGATAACAATGAACGCCAATCCGTGGTGACAACGCAGGGTAATTGGTACGAGGGCAAGAACTCTCAGGAAAGCAACCTGTTCAATCAAACTGTTGATTTGACTAATGTCAACAATAACGATTATTCGAGCTACAACGGTGAAGATGGGTACCTCTCGAAGCTATCGAAACAGCTCAACTCGTTTGCAAATACCGGCACGCTCGAGGTTGGTTTCGCGAGCAATCACAACAACTACGTAATCAACAAGTACGACAAGACGGATTGTAATTATGGCCTGGTGTTTGATGAGTCGTATAAGACCATATATTCGGACTGCGCCGATACGTCGCTCAATGGTAAGAAATTCAAGAATAGCGAGCGTCTTATCACGTTTAAGGGCGACAACACCTCTATGCAGCAGGTGTTCACCATCGATGCTTCTCAGCTGAGCAATACATACAACAACGAGTATTATCGTGGCGTTGATTTCGCATTCGAGGGCATTCCCAAGGGCGCCTCGGTTGTTGTGAACGTTACCGGACCTTCGAATATTGAGTTTCACAATGGCTGGCGCTTTTGGTGGAACGGTACCGAGATTTCGCGTGGTTACGAAACTCAATATTCCGGCAAGGAGCTGGGCGAGGCATACGCGACGGCTTCCCAGTCCATCATGTGGAACTTTGTCGATACGCAAAGCCTTACCATTCGAGGCGGCATCGCGGGAGAAAACCGCGCGGACTGGGGATACGGCGGCACAGCCACCGGTGCCAAGTGGACTGACGACGATCCTGCGGCGGCTATGATCGGATCGATTCTCGTTCCCAACGGAAGTTTCGACGACCATGTGACTACCAACGGCCGCGTTTATGTGGGCGTCGATTTCTCAATGAACAGCCCGAAGGTTGCCGCAGCATTTGGTGAGGGTAACTCGGCTTCCGTCATCGATATGGATCAGGAGCGTCACAACTTCCCGTGGTCTGGGTCGTATACGCCCGACGGCTCCGCCGTTGCGTGGAGCAAGGTTGATGCGGCGAACGGCAACACGTCGCTTCCTGGTTCCTCGTGGGCTATCTATGGTTCTGTCGAGAATGCTGTCGCGGGCAAGGACGCTATCGTGACGGTGACTGACGGTGGCGCAAATGATTACGCTTCGGGTGATGGCAAGCTTCAGTTCAACTATCTGAACCAGAAGGCAAACATCGGCAATTCCAACGATACCAACTACTTCACGTATTACATCAAAGAGGAGACGGCGCCGGCTGGCTACCAGAAGTCAGACACCATCTACTATGCCACTATGAACAATACTGGCGAGAAGCCGAACTACGTTCAGGGTTACGTGGATGAGAACGGCAAAAATGTTCCGTTCGAGAATAACCCCACAGGTGCCATTCCCAACACCAAGATCATCACCGGTACGGTGTCTTGGACCAAGGTGGGGGAGGGCGACACAAAACACACTCCTTTGGCTGGTTCTGAGTGGAAACTCACCAAGACTAATGACGCCGATGGTGCGGCCGTTAACCAGTCCTGGACCGTGAGAGATCAGGTGAGCGACCAGTCGACTTCGAGCGATACCACGTGGGTAGACACCGACACCGCGCCTGGCAAGTTCAAGCTCGAGGGCCTGCTGCCGGGCACGTACACGCTTGTTGAGACCCAGGCTCCGTTTGGCTACGAACTGAACAAGAACACCTACAAGTTCACGGTGGACAGCACAAACGGCTCCATTACGTGGAAAGAGAACGAGCAGCTGAGCATCGATAGTGGCACTACGTACATCTCCGACAAGTGCAGTGCTACGTCCGTGAAGATCCCGGTGACCAAATCCGTTCGCAATACGGATTGGCCGAAGGATGCTGACGACAACTATGTGCCGTTCGAGTTCAGCGTTGTGGCTACGGGTGACTATGCAGCCAAAGCCCCCATGCCCGAAGCGCCCAAGATTTCTGTTGCCCCAAAGGCAGGGGAGACCGATGCCGCCAAGCTCAACAACATCACGGCGACCTTTGGCGCCATGACGTTCAACAAGTCGCACCTGTCCACTGAAGCAGGCACCAATAAAGATTACGCCAAGACCTACACCTACACGGTGAAGGAGGTCGCGCCTACCACCGGTGCCATCGATAAGCTCCGCTACTCCAAGGCCGAGTACCAGGTTGCCGTCACGGTGAAGGCCGTCATGAATGAGACCACTGGCAAGTACACCGGTCTTACCACCTCTACCACCGTTACGCAGATGAAGGACGACATGGGCAACACCCTTGGCAAGAACGGGCAGGGCGTCGCGGTTCAAACCTCCGCCGGTGCGGACCCAACCATCATTCCCGTCTCCACCTTCACCAACACCTACTCCACCTCTTTGCCCCTTTCTGGTATGTCGGGCGTCACTCTGACGTACCTTGCCGGCGCGGCGGTGCTTTGCGCTGCTGCAGCCTGGATGCACATTCGTCGCAAGGCGAATGCGAAGGGAGGTGAGCGTCGTGAATAAGAAAGTTTGCTCCTTCCCGATCTTGTTTGCGCTGCTTGCCCTCGTGGTCGGCACCTGCGCGGTTGTGTTCCCCGCTTCCGCGCAGGCCGCGCCGACCTCGACCGGTTCCATCACGGTGAGCGGCACCGTGGCGAGCAGCTACGACGCCTACCAGATCTTTAGCGCCAACGTCGTCGACGGCGACAGCGACGCCAAGATCGCCACCGACCTCACCTGGGCAAGCGACGCCGCGCGCGACGCCGCACTGCCTGTGCTGCACAGCGCCGGCATGCCCAATTCCCAGACCACCGCGCAGGAAGCTGCCGAGTGGCTCAACACCGATTCCCACCTTACGAGCGCGCTGAGCGCACAGCTCGCTCGTTCCCTCCAGAGCTCTGGCGCCGTGTTCGTGGCCCTTAACGCGGGTACGGCGGCCGAGCTGCACTGCGGCTACTGGCTCATCGTCGCCGACGACGACGCCATCGCCCAAGGCGAGGTCGGCACCGCGCCGATCATGGCCCTGGTGGGCGGCAGCGCCGTCACCGTCAAGCCCAAGGCGGCGACGCCCAAGGTGTCCAAGCACGTGCTGGAGGACGGCACCGCCGCCTGGCAGAAGGCCGCCGACGCCACGGTCGCCGACGACCTGTACTGGCGCCTCTCGGCCACGGTCCCGGCGGGGCTCACGGCCTACGACACCTATACGGTGCGGTTCGTCGACACCATGAGCGCGGGGCTCGACCCCTCCAAGGTGGCCGCGAGCATGCGCGTGTACGTGGCGGCGGGCGCGGACGGCGGCTTTGACGCCGTCTCGACCGGCAAGGACGGCCGCGCCGGCACCGAGCCCGCGAAGGGCTGGACCGACATCACGGCCCAGTGCGGGGTCTCGGTCGACGGTAAGACCTTCACCGTGCGCACCGGCGACCTGATCGCCGCGCTCGGCGGGGCCGACGCCTTCGCCGCGGGCGCCCGCGTGGTCGCCGTGTACAACGCGCCGCTCAACAGCGCGTGCAACCACGGCATCGCGAAGGGCAACCCCAACGAGGTCTACCTGCGCTACCCGAGCTCTCCCTTTACCGACCAGTCCGGCGACGCGGGCTTTGCCCGCACGCCGAGCGACGATGCGTGCGCCTACACCTGGGATCTCGCGCTCACCAAGCGCGGCAGCGACGGCGACAAGCCGCTTGCTGGGGCGGTCCTGAGCATCGCCGACGACCACGGTCGCACACTGGCGGCCGACGGCACGTGGGATGCAGAGGGCAAGGCCACCGTCACCACGGGCGAGGACGGCCGCGTGACCGTCTCGGGCGTGGACTCGGGCAAGCTGGAGGTCCGCGAGCTCAAGGCGCCCAAGGGCTACAACGCCTTCGAGGGCACGCGCTCCGTGACGGTCAAGGCCGAAGGCCTGGACGTCGACCAGGTGGCCGCCGCCAAGCCCAAGCTCACCATCACGGCCGAGTCGCCCCTGCGCGCCGACAGCGCGGATGGGTTGACGGGCAGCCTGGAGGCGTCGCTCATCAACACGCCCACTGGCACACCCCCTAGCATTACCACCGGAGGCTTTATGCCCTCGACTGGCGATATGGCAATGTACGCCGCGGCCGCCGCAGCGGTCGCCGGAGCCGCGCTCATCGTGGTCGCGCTCCTGGTCAAGCGGGGAGGTGGCAGCCATAAAGAGTAGCTGGCAGCCCCACAGAGAGCGGGGCGAGACGTAGCGAAGTAGATGCTAAGACACAGACAGACAGATTTAGATCAAATGGAATTCGAGCAGAAAGCAGAGGAAAAGAAGATGAGCATGAGCAAGAACATCGCACGCCTGGCAGTAACCGCCGGCCTCACAGCAGCGCTGAGCTTCGGCGGCGTCATGGCGCCGGTGAGTATGGCGTTTGCTGATGATCCGGTGACGGCTCCGGCAAATGGCATCATCATCGAGCAGAGCGAGAACAACAAGGGCACCGCTAAGACGCGTTTCGTTCCGTACCAAATCTTCAAGGCAAAAGTTCACGACGGCGAAAATGGTAAAGTCACATCTGATGTTGATTGGGCTGATACCATAACGCAAACCACCAAGGACCAGATTATTACTGATATCCGTAGCGATGCTAGTAATGGTAAGAAGCTTTCCGGAACTCCTTCTGCTCAGGACGTTGCTGATTGGTTGGGCACCTATGTGTCCGAAAGCGGCAGGGAACTCGTTGTTAAGAACGGAGACTTGCTTAATAAAATAGCCGCCATTGTAAAGAAAAATGAGCAGCCGTCAGGTACGGCGTTCAATGCTGGTGATTCTTTTACGCCTGAGAGCGCTGGCTACTATCTCTTCCTGACAGATGATAACTCCATCGGTACGAATAAAGACTATTCCAACAAGAAACAGACGGGCACCTCGCCGATTTTCGCCGTCGTAGGTGGTACTGGAGTAACCGTGACCGAGAAGACTGGCATTCCCACGGTTACGAAGAAGGTCAAGGATGACAAGCTCCGCAGCGACTGGGCTGACAAGGGCGACTCCCAGATGGATCAGCCCGTGTACTACCAGCTGACCGGTACTGTGGCTGCGAACATCGATACGTTCAACACCTACTACTATGAGTTCCACGACGAGCTCTCCGCTGGTCTGACCGCGGATGAGAATTCTATTACCGTTAAGATTGATGACGAAACCGTGACGGCGGTCAACAACTACACCGCGAGTGTCACGAATACTACGGACGAGTCCGGGGCTGTAACTGGGCAGGTGCTGACTGTTTCCTTTACGGATCTTAAGGCTGCTGCTCGGTCCGTGGGCAAGACGCTTACCAAGGATTCCCATGTCGTCGTCACCTACACCGCCAAGCTTGACCACGAGAAGGCGACGAATGTCGTGGTTGGCGGCGAGGGTAATCCCAACAGCGTCAAGCTCATCTACTTCAACAATCCCATGAGCAACGGCAAGGGCGAGTCCGTGCCCGATACCGTCCGTGACTACACTTACGCGCTCAAGCTCGTTAAGGAGGACTCTGCTAACGAGGCCACCAAGCTCGAGGGCGTAAAGTTCACCATCCAGGCCACGGGTGCCGACGAGGGCGCTGGCACTCAGTATGTCCAGGAGAACGGTTCCCTCGGCAAAGATCCCTGGAATTTCACGACCGATGGAAACGGCGAGATTAATATCAAGGGCCTTGATGCTGGTACCTACACGGTCAAGGAGACCGACACCCTTGGAGGCTACAACACGCTGGGCGCCTTCACCTTCACCATTAAAGCCGATGGCCTTAATCAAAACGAGGGAAATAATACCCTGACGGTTACTGCGTCCAAGGAAGGCCCCGAACTTGTCGTTGCTCCGACCTTTGATCATGGCACCGTCACCCTCACCGTCAAGAACAAGAAGGGCTCCAACCTCCCGCTCACCGGTCTTAACGGCGTGACCTTCACTTGGATCGCTGGTGGCGCGGTGCTGTGCATCGGCGTGGCTCACCTCATCCGCAGCCGTAAGCAGGCTGAGGAGTCCGAGCAGGAGTAACGCTCACTCACCCATCCCTTTGGCAGGTGGGATGTGATGGCCATGAGACTTGCGGACACTTTTCTCGTCCATCGACGTTCTTGCTTTGCCATTCTCTTTTCGGGGCAGACTCCGCGCTGGAGTTTGCCCCGTTCTTTTTGGACAACACAGGCAGCCTCCACCGTCCGATGCGGACTCATCCGTCATCGCGTTTCTTGACTCGTATGAGGTTCGGTTTAAGGTCCGTAGGCGCACGCGCGGTGCGGACGGTAGAAGGCATTTGCGCCGCAACAAGCGCAAATAAGAATGCCCGGGGGTCGGATCCCGGGCATTTAACAAAAGCTGAAAACTAGGCCGCCCGCGCTCCCAAACATTTACGCGGGGTGCGTCGTTTTCTATTGATATTGTATCCCGAATCGCCCAGCCGATTCGGGACATTTTGAAAACTCAAAAGCTGGCCTACGCACGAACGAAATCTCGTTAATTCTGAAAATTATGTATAATTCCAATATGAAATGGAATCAAACGAAAACGATGGAAATGAACGAAGCGCTTACCTACTTACAAGAAGCACTAGGCCTCTCCGCCAAGGCTAAAACTTGGCCTGGATCCGCACACTTGCCACTGCATCTACGGTCGATTGAGGTCCGCGCCGTTGACGCAAATGGTTTTTCTTTTTTGCTTGCAAGTTTGCCTGCTGGCGTAGGACTTCCCGAGGCTAAGAGAGTCTATAGCCAGTTAGCCTTGCGTGCGGAGGCTCCTGTCGTCGTTTCGTTTCCTGATGCCGATGCGCGCCAACGCAAGGCATTGGTCGCACAAGGAATCCCCTTTGTTTGCTCTGGTAGACAGGCCTTTCTTCCATTTATGGGCGCGGCCTGCACGGAGAGGGGCGGCACTAGATTTCATAATCGCGCGACCAAGATGTCACCCAACGCGCAGGCTGCCGCAATCTGGGGGGCAGGGCAGGAGTCATATCATTCCGATGACCTTTGTCGTGCGCTTGGGATTTCGGCAAGCCGCGCGAGTGAGGCCATAACCGAGCTTGTAGACAGGGGGCTCGCAAAGCGCGAACGGCGCGAACGACGTGTCATTGTGTTTCCCGTGGCCGTGGATCTTCTGCTCAGTGAGCACATGGCAGAGCTCTTCTCGCCTGTCTCGAAGGTCTTTTTTGCAAGGAGGGCACCACAGATCGACTGTCTCGCTGACGCTGGGGAGACAGCGCTCGCTGCGCGTTCGATGCTCGCGGCTCCGGGCATGGATCAAAAGGCGGTCTTAAGAAGCGTATGGCGTGAACTGCGTGGCCTTGAAGTCGCAGATGGGGAATTGTCGGATAACGAAACGGCGATGATCCAAGTGTGGCGCTATGCGCCCGTGTTTGCCGACTCCTCCCGCGTCGATGACATTTCGCTTGCGCTATCTTTGGCGGCGATCGACGATGAGCGAATTCAGCTCGAAGTCGATCGCATGTTTGGAAAGGAATATCCATGGCGAGAAGCGCTGTAGAAGGTCTCCAAGAATTTCAGCAGCATATGCAAGAAGCTGCAGGATCGTATGCCCTTATCGGCGGCACGGCATGCGACATTTTGCTCGCGGAGGCGGGGCTTTCATTCAGGGCGACTCACGATTTTGATGTGGTAATTGTCGCCGATGACCGGTTGCCTCAGACGGCAGAAGCCATATGGACTTTGGTGCGTGATGGCGGCTACCGCTGCGGCTGGGGCGAAGGTAAAGGCTCATGTTTTTATCGGTTTACAGAGCCAAAGAGGCCGGGTTACCCCCATATGATCGAGCTCTTCGCGAAGTGCCCCGACTTTCTAAAGGGTCGTGAGGGGATTGATGTGGCGCCAATTCACGTTGATGAAAACATAAGCAGTCTTTCGGCAATTTTGTTGGACGATGCTTACTACAGCTTGTTCCTTCAGGGAATTCGGACCGTAGGCGGCGTTTCGGTCTTGGGCACGGAATACATTGTCCCGTTCAAAGCGAAGGCGTATCTCGACCTAAAAGCTAGAAGGGAAGCGGGGGAGAACGTTGATTCGAGGAAGGTAAAAAAGCATAAACGCGATGCGCTGAGGCTTGCTCAGCTGCTTGGCGAGTCGGAAGGCGTCGACCTGCGCGGAGAACTGAAGGACGATATGCTTGCGTTTGTTAAAGATTGCGAGGTGGGCGACGTCAATCTGAAACAGATTGGGGTTGCGGGCGCAACGATGGTGCAGTTGCTCGAGACGATGAAAGCAACATATGGCTTGATTGGTTGAGTGGGGTTACGTGGCCCGGACGGTGCAATCTGGCTGCGTTATCCGGCGCGGGGCTCGCTAATCGGCTATTATTTGTTTAGACAACTTGAGTTGTAGAGGAGTGACTGGCGATGGTGCAGGGCGCCAAACATATGAAGAGCAATAACGCCGCGGACAACGGCGGCTCAAGCCCTCAGCCCAAACCCAAGCGCCGCCGCAAGCGGCTGCCGCGCTGGGCCGACCGGCTCATCACCATCGTCATCATCCTTATTGGCGTGGGCCTTATGACCTGGCCGTGGATCTTGGACCGGCTCGAGGCCTCGGGCGTGTTCAACCAGATCAGCACCGTGTCCAGCACCGTGGATGCGCTGTCTGAAGAGGAGCGTGAGCGCATCCTGCTCCAGGCGCGCTCCTATAACGAGCAGCTGGCGGGCGAGGCCACCGAGCTTCCCGCCGACCAGATCGAGCCCTACGCCCAGCAGCTCATCTTTGACCGCGACCCCATGATGAGCTGGGTCGAGATCCCCTCCATCGATGTGAGTATGCCCATCTACCACGGCACGAGCGAAGAAGTCCTCATGGCGGGCGTCGGCCACCTGGAGGGCACGAGCCTGCCGGTGGGTGGCACCTCGACGCATTGCGTGCTCACCGCGCACTCGGGCATGCGCAACCTGAGTATGTTCGACGACATCCATTCGCTGGAGCCCGGCGACCTGGTGCTGCTGCACACCATGAATAAGACGCTCGCCTACAAGATGGTGGACTCCGAGGTGGTGCTGCCCGAGGAGATGGAGTCGCTGACCATCGAGCCCGGTGCCGACAAGGTGACGCTCGTCACCTGCACGCCCTACGGCGTGAACGACCATCGCCTGTTGGTGCATTGCGTGCGCACCAAGTACAACAAGAAGGACGTCGACAAGCAAAAGTCGCTGGCCGGCCGCCACTGGGGCAAGCGCGAGTTCGCCGTGCTTATCGTGGTCGTGGCCATTGTGCTGTTGCTGCTGGACATCGTGATCCATGCGGTCCGTAAACGCCGCAAGGCTAAGGTCTCGGCATAAGACATCGTTCGGAACCACCACAATGGGGGCAGGCACCTTTGTGGTGGTCGGGGCTTTCAAACCATCACAACATTCGATGAAAATCGCGTTTTTGGCGAAAAGCGTCGAATGTTGTGATGGTTTTCGCTGTGGGCGAGACGGTCTTCGCTGTGGACGATGCGGTTTTCGCTTCAGAACCGCCAGCCCGCCGCCTGCCAGCCGCCGCCCTCGTTACGTTTTCGCTGCATTTAGGTAAAGCACCTGCTCCGAGCGGCGTTGCCCTGTATACTAGAGCGGTTTAACTGTTATGCGGAAGGGAGCGCCTATGGCACTCAGCGAGAAAGACGTGCGCGGCATCGCCGAGTACGCAAAGATCGCACTGACCGATGACGAGCTCACCCAGATGACGTCCTACCTGAACGACGCCGTCCAGATGCTCGAGCCCGTCTTGCAATATGACTTGCCCGACGTGGAACCCACGTTCCATCCCATCGGAAGCCTGTCCAACGTGATGGGCGATGACCTACGCGAGCCCGAGCGCGACCTGTCGCTCGACGTCGCGCTCGAAAACGCCGGCAGCGCGCGCGACCGCTACTTCCGCGTGCCGTCCATTTTGGGAGAGGGGGAGAGCGAGTAATGGCGCAGAGCTTCGATTCCCTTACCGCCGCCCAGATCGCCGCGGGCGTTGCCGCCGGCGACTTTACCGCCACCGAGGTGGCCCAGGCCTCCCTTGCTGCCATCGAGGCGCGCGAGGGCGGGGTTCAGGCATTCCTGCAGGTGTCGCCCGAGCTCGCGCTCGAGGCCGCCGCGCGCGTGGATGCCGACCGTGCCGCAGGCAAGCCGCTGCCCCCGCTCGCGGGCGTGCCGCTGGCCATTAAGGACAACATGAACCTCGTGGGCACGCGCACCACCTGCGCTTCCCGCATGCTCGAGAACTATCAGAGCGTCTACACCGCTACCTGCGTCCAGCGCATGCTCGATGCCGGCTGCCTGCCCATGGGCAAGGCCAACATGGACGAGTTCGCCTTTGGCAGCTCTACCGAGAGCTCGGCGTTCCATCGCACCAACAACCCCTGGGATACCGAGCGCGTGCCCGGCGGCTCCTCGGGCGGCTCCGCTGCCGCCGTCGCCGCGGGCGAGGTCGCGCTCTCGCTGGGCTCGGACACCGGCGGCTCCATCCGCCAGCCGGCGTCGCTGTGCGGCGTGGTGGGCTTTAAGCCCACGTATGGCGCCGTGAGCCGTTACGGCGTGGTTGCCTTTGGCTCGTCGCTCGACCAGGTGGGCCCCTTTGGCCGCACGGTCGAGGATGTCGCGCTGGCCATGAACGCGCTTACCGGTGCGGGCCACGATCCGTACGACTGCACCAGCCAGGATTGCGCCGTCGACTTTACCGAGCACCTCAACGACAGCATCGAGGGCAAGCGCGTGGGCATCATCCCCGCGTTTATGGAGGCCGAGGGCCTGACGCCCGAGGTCAAGGCCGCTGTTCAGCGCGCCGCCCAGGAGCTGCAGAACCAGGGCGCCGAGCTGGTCGAGGTCGACCTGCCGCACCTGGACGCCGCCATCGCCGCTTACTACGTCATCGGCCCGGCCGAGGCGTTCTCCAACCTGGCACGTTTCGACGGCATTCGCTACGGCTATCAGGAGGAGGGCTGCGCCAACTTGTCCGACCAGAGCTCGCTTTCGCGTGCCCACGGCTTTGGTGCCGAGGCCAAGCGCCGTCAGATGCTCGGCGCCTACCTGCTGAGCTCGGGCGTGTACGACAAGTACTACTACGCTGCGCAAAAGGCCCGCACGCTCATCACGCAGGACTACGACGCCGCGTATGCCAAGGTGGACACCATCCTCATGCCCGCCTCGCCGCGCACGGCCTTTAAGTTTGGCGAGATCAGCGACCCCACGCAGATGTACCTCTCCGATCTGTACACCATCTCGCTCAACATCTGCGGCAACGGTGGTATCTCAGTGCCGCTGGGCTTGGGCGAGGATACTCAGTTGCCCGTTTCTGCCCAGCTGGTTGGTCCGGCCTTTAAGGACCGTCAGCTGCTCACGTTTGCCCGCGCCCTGGAGCGCGGCTTTGCCGATGCCGCCACGGGTGCGCCCGCGCTTTCCGTCGCGCCCGATTTTGCCGGGAAGGGAGGCGAGCTGTAATGAAGGAGCTTTCCGAGGTCCTGCAGGATTGGGAGGCCGTGATCGGCCTGGAGATCCACACCGAGCTCACCGCACTCGATACCAAGATGTTCTGCAACTGCAAGCTCAGCCACGATGACGAGCCCAACGCCAACGTGTGCCCGGTGTGTCTGGGCCTGCCCGGCGCCCTGCCGGTGCCCAACAAGCGCGCCATCGAGAGCATCGTCAAGGCCGGTCTCGCCACCAGCTGCGAGATCCAGCGCCACTCGATGTTCTACCGCAAGCACTACTTTTATCCCGACATGGCCAAGAACTTCCAGACCACGCAGGGTCCGGTCGCCTTTGCCATGTACGGTCACCTGGATCTTGACGTGACAGGTCGCGGTGCCGCCGAGCGCCCCGACTGCGCGTTTGGTGAGGCCGAGGCGCAGAGTCTGGCGAGCGCCTCGGCCAACGCCGAGGGCCTGTCCACGTCCATGACGTCGACCATGCGCGAGGGCAACCAGCGCGCCGGCCACCTGGCCAGCTACGATGCGTCCAACTTGCAGATGCCTGAGCGTCGCGAGGACGGTTCCTACACGGTGCCCATCCGCATCCTGCGCATTCACATGGAGGAGGACGCCGCCAAGATGGTCCATGTGGGCGGCGCCGAGGGCCGCATTACCGCCGCGGCTGAGTCGCTCGTCGACTACAACCGCTGCGGCACGCCTTTGATTGAGCTCGTGACTGAGCCCGACTTGCGCACGCCCGAGGAGGCTCGCCTGTTTATGGAAAAGCTCCGTCGCATCTTTGTGACGCTGGGCATTTCGGACTGCTCCATGGAGAAGGGCTCCATGCGCTGCGACGGCAACGTGTCGCTGCGCCGCCGCGGCGAGACCAAGCTGGGCACCAAGACCGAGCTCAAGAACCTCAACTCGTTTAAGAGCCTGCACGATGGCCTTGCCTACGAGATCTGCCGCCAGGCCGAGGTGCTCGAGGAGGGCGGCATCATCTATCAGGAGACCCGCCACTGGGAGCCCAGTCGCAAGCGCACCGTGGTCATGCGTGTGAAGGAAACGGCAGACGACTATCGTCTGTTCCCCGACCCCGATCTGGCGCCGTTCGATCTGGACGACGAGTTCATCGACCGCTGCCGTGGCGAGATCCCCGAGCTGCCCGATGCCAAGCGCGTCCGTTTTGAGGCCGACTTTGGCATTAAGGCGGCCGACGCCGAGCAGATTGCCGGCGACCCCGAGTTTGCCGAGTTTTTTGAGGCCGCCGCTGCCGGTATGGCTGGCAAGGAGGCCCAGACGGTTGCAAACTTGCTGGTGAACGAGATGATCGCCTATCTTAAGGGCGCGGGCGTGTCGCTGACCGAGTCCGGTATCGCGCCGGCTCAGGTTGCGGCGCTGGCTAAGCTGCTGGCGACCGATGCTATCAGCTCCAACCAGGCGCACGAGGTCTTTGAGGCCATGGCCCAGACCGGCGACGACCCCAACAAGATCGTCGACGAGCGTGGTATGCGTCAGGTGAGCGATGCCGGTGCGCTGCAGCCGATTGTGGACGAGGTGCTGGCAAACTGTGCCGAGCAGGCGCAGCAGTATCGTGACGGCAACCAGAAGGTCATCGGCTTTTTGGTGGGCCAGTGCATGAAGGCGAGCCGCGGCAAGGGCAACCCGAAGCTCTTCAACGAGTTGCTGAGAACGTCGCTCTCGTAAGCGGGAACCGAGGGGCCGGGCGCAGGGCCTTGCCTCTCAATTTCGGACAGTCCTGACTCACGACGGAGGCGCCACTGGCGCCTCCTGTTCGTGCGGAACTCATTGAGAGGCAAGGCCCTGCGCTCGGCCCCTCGGTTCCGTGACGACTCGGCCGTTCGGGTCAGGCGGGCTGATAGGAAAGATGGTGACGGAGGCGCAAAATGCGCCTCCGCCTTTTGAATGTGATGAAAGTGTGGCGAAATGAGCTTAAAACTTCCGTAAATGTGATAAATGTCACGTTTTACCTAGGGTAAAATGTGGGAAATATCACGTTTACGGAAGATTCTTTGCGGGAGGTTCGGCCATGCAGCGAGATATCATTGCCAAGCTTAACGCTTGGAAAGCGTCAGAATATCGTAAGCCGCTTATCCTTAAGGGGGCGCGCCAGGTTGGAAAGACGTGGGCGCTTAAGGAGTTCGGTCGAACCTCGTACCGCAATTTTGTGTATCTGACGCTCGAGGAGCCGTCACCTGGGGTACAGAGCGAGTACGCTCAGTTTTTCGAAGGTACGCGCGATCCTCGACGGATCATCTCAAATCTTTCCCTGGCACTTGGACAGCCTATCGAGCCCGGCGAAACGCTGCTTATTATTGATGAGATCCAGGATTGTCCTTCTGCAGTCGGTGCCCTTAAATACTTCTGTGACGAGGCCCCCGAGTATCACGTCGCATGCGCAGGGTCTTTGTTGGGCGTTCGCTTGTCCCGTGAGACCAGCGCTTTTCCGGTGGGAAAGGTCGAGTTCATGGAGATGCGCCCCATGAGCTTTTCCGAGTTTCTGAAAGCCGAGGGCGCTGCAAACTACGACGAATACCTTGGCGGCCTGGATCAGATCGAGACAGTGCCCGATTTCTTCCATGTCCGTCTCGTCGAGCATCTTCGTCGTTATTTTGCATGCGGCGGCATGCCAGAGGCTCTTGGCCGGTGGGTGGAGACGGGCGATATCGTTCAGGTCGATAAGGTGTTGTCTGATCTCTTGGATTCCTACGAGCGCGATTTTGCCAAGCATGGTGGCCGTGCGCAGTTCGCCAAGCTTTCGCAAATATGGAACTCGATTCCAGCTCAGTTGGCGCGCGAGAACAAAAAGTTCGTTTGGGGTGCGGTGCGCGAGGGGGCTCGTGCTCGAGAATACGAGGATGCTCTGGAATGGCTTGCCGATGCTGGGCTCATCACGGCGGTTCGCCTTAATGCTGCCGGTGGTGTGCCGCTCTCTGCGTACGATGACCTCAAGGCATTTAAAGTCTACTGTCTTGATGTCGGCTTGCTGCGCCGCATGGCAAGGCTGGATGCGTCCGCTTTTGCCATCTCGGATGCGCTATTTTCGGAGTTCAAAGGTTCGTTCGCCGAGAACTATGTGCTTCAGGCATTACTTTCACAGTTAGATGCTGCTCCGCGTTATTGGACAAACGAGAAGCCGAAGCACGAAGTCGATTTTTTGATTCAGGTCGGAAACGAAATCGTTCCCGTCGAGGTCAAATCGGGAGAGGTCGTTCATTCCAAGAGCCTTAAGTACTATGCCGACAAGCATGCGGAGACGACTCCATTGAGGGTCCGCTACTCACTTAAGAACCTAAAGCTCGACGACGGGGTGCTCAACATTCCGTTGTATTTGGCTGATCGATCTGTCCCTCTTATCAAAAAGGCGCTTGATTGTGCGCATCTTGACGTTTAGATCCCGGGTGAGCTGACGGGCGGCGGCTAATTAATCGCTCCGTTACGGCCAGGGAGCTTGGGCCTTAGCGATGCTTGCTTCGCCAAGCCGTGGGTGTCATGCCGGTGTATTGCTTGAAGGCTTGGGCGAAGGCGGCCTGCTGAGGGTAGCCTAGACGCTCTGCCACCTGCGCTATCGTGAGCGCGCTATCTGCCAAAAGGTCCTGCGCTCGCTCCATACGGCGTCTGCGAATGTAGGCGCCCAGGGACTCGCCGGTTTGGGCCTTAAAGGTGGCGCATAGTTTGGAGCGGCTTGTGTAGAGCCTCTCGGCCACCTCGTTGATACCCACATGTCTGCCTTTGTCGAGCGTGCGCTCAATCATTGCCGTTGCTTCTTCGGCCATGGTTATGCTGACGCGTGTGTCTGCCGCCTGCCGCGCCTGCTTGTGGGCCGCGCGCGAACAGGCGAGCTCCGCGACCATGGTCTCCACGATGCCCTGCATATAGACGTGTCCGCCTACGGTTTGGGCACGGTCCTCGTTAATCCGGCGCAGCGTGTGATAGATGGCAGACGTCGCTTCCTCGTGCCATGGCTCGGCAAACGCCTCAAAGATTCCCGCGAACTCGGTGGGATAGCGGTGCTCCAGTTCGTCAAAATATCCAGGCAAAAAGAGCACCGAGCGCGAGTGATAAAGTTCCCCCGCAAACAGCGGGCTTAATTCCTCGCCACAGCTATCTTGGATAAAGCTGCAAACGGCATTGTTTGGCCACGGTCCATGCGATGGTTTGAGGTTCGCGGGCGTTATGCCAGTCTCGGGCATGCATGTAAGTGTGGGCGCGCTGACTTCGCTCACGCAGGCGTACGGCTCGGGTGTGTATTCGGCCAGGTACATATCGTGCGTCGGGGTGATGAAATGCTCCATGACAATGCAGGCAGGGGAGAGAGGCATGATCCATGCGCGTCCGTGCGCCCGATCGTTTGCCACCTCGCCGGTAAAGACAGCGCCCTTGCCGGAAAGCTCCAGGCCAAACTGCTCAAACTGTGGTGCGTAGAGCTCAGTTATGTCGGTCGCAGCCCGATGCATTTTCAAAAGCGTCCCCTTCCTTTGCGAAAACGTCCACGCCTGGCTCGATTGTGTGCCTTGGCTAACATATCAATGATAAGTTGAGAACGGTTAACTCTCAAGCCGTTAGAAAGGAATCTCATGGCAAAGGGATCAAAAAGGGAAGGTGGAGGCATCGGCGAGTTGCTCGCGTATGCCGGTGACCGCAAATTCCTAACGTATTTGGGCATGGCGCTCTCGGCGCTCTCGCAGCTGCTGAGCTTTGGCCCGTACGTGTGCATTTGGCTTGTCGCGCGCGATCTGATCGCCGTGGCGCCTAACTGGAGCGAAGCCTGCGACATCGCGATGTATGGCTGGTGGGCCGTGGGTTTTGCCCTGGCAAGCATCGTAGCTTATTTCGTGGGGCTCATGTGCACGCATCTGTCCGCGTTTCGCTGTGCGTCCAATATCCGCAAGACTACGAGCGAGCACCTGCTTAAGCTGCCGCTTGGCTACTTTGACACGCACGCCACCGGTGAGCTGCGTCGTGTTGTAGACGGATGTGCCGCCTCCACCGAGACTTTGCTCGCACACATGCTGCCCGATATCGCAGGCGCCGCCGCCATGGTCGTGGGCCTGCTCGTATTGCTTTTCGCCCTCGATTGGCGCTTGGGCGCGGCATGCCTCATCTCGGTGGCCATTTCGTTTGGCGCCATGGCCACCATGATGAGCGGCAAAGGCGCCGAGTTCATGAAGGCCTACATGGGAGCGCTGGTCAAGATGAACAAGACCGGCACCGAATACGTACGCGGTATTCCCGTGGTCAAGGTGTTTCAGCAGACGGTCTACTCCTTTAAGGCTTTCCACGATGCGATCGCCGAATACGCCGACATGGCACAAAACTATGCGGGCACGTTCTGCCGAGGTCCGCAGGTACTCAACCTTACCGCGCTCAATGGTCTTGTGGCATTCCTGTTGCCCGTGGCGTTGCTGTTGGCGCCGGGCGAGACGGACTTCGCACATTTTATGGCCAACTTCACGTTTTACGCGATATTTTCGGCCGTGGTACCGACGGCCCTGACCAAGCTCATGTTTGTGGGCGAGGCCTCTCAGATGAGTGCCGATTCGCTGGCTCGTATTCGAAGTATCATGGATTCCAAGCAGCTCTCCGTGCCCGCCCAACTCAAGCACCCTGCCGGCGGCGAAGTGCGATTTGAGGACGTAAGCTTTACGTACGAGGGTGCCGAAGCACCTGCCGTTAGCCATGTAAGTTTCAGTGTTCCCGCTGGTAGCACCCTCGCCCTAGTGGGTCCTTCGGGCGGCGGCAAGTCAACCTGCGCAAGCCTGATTCCTCGTTTTTGGGATGTCTCTTCGGGCCGAGTGCTTGTAGGCGGTGTGGACGTTTGCGATATGGATCCGCACGAGCTTATGGACCAGGTCGCTTTCGTGTTCCAGACTAACCAGCTGTTCCGGCAAACACTTGCCGATAATGTGCGCGCCTCCAAGCCTACGGCCACTGACGACGAAGTGCGTGCGGCCCTCTCCGCAGCTCAGTGCGACGACATTGTGGCCAAGCTCCCGCAGGGCATCAATACCATGCTCGGTGCCGGCGGAGCATATCTTTCGGGCGGCGAGGTCCAGCGCGTGGCGCTCGCCCGCGCGATCCTTAAAGACGCGCCTATCGTGGTGCTCGATGAGGCCACGGCGTTTGCCGACCCCGAGAACGAGGCGCTCATCCAGCGCGCCTTTAGCAAGCTGGCGGCGGGTCGCACGGTCATTATGATTGCTCATCGACTCTCGACTGTAGTGGGCGCAGATCAAATCGTGGTGCTCAACCAGGGCAGGGTGCAGGAGTCGGGTACTCATGCCGAGTTGCTGTCCCAAGAGGGTTTGTATGCCAAGATGTGGGCCGAATACGAACAGGCCGCGAGCTGGAAAATCACTGCAGCGACCGCGGATGCCGCCGTCACGAAGGGAGGCGAGGCCTAAATGTTCGCCTCATTCCAAAAGAAGTATTTCCTATCCGATAAAGGCGTCGCCGGCGTAAAGCGCGGCATTTTCTGGACCACGCTCACCAATCTTATTACCATGGCCGGCATGGGCTTTTTATTCCTGGTCATGGCCGGTTTTGTCGAACATCTCGCCACTGGCGCTGACCTGCCGGATGCCCTGCCGATCGTGGGCGGCCTCCTGGTCTTTTTCGTGTTGCTCTTTGCCTCTAACTGGCAACAGTATTACTACACCTACTGCATCTTTTACGAGGAGTGCGGCAAGCAGCGTATGGAGATCGCCGAACGCTTGCGCAAACTGCCGCTGTCGTTTTTCGGTCGTCGTGATCTGGCCGATTTAACCGAGACCATCATGGGCGATGTCCAGACCATGGAACATGCCTACAGCCACGTGTTGGGAGAGCTTTGGGGCGCCATTATCGCAAGCGCTATTGTGTTCGCAGCATCGCTGTTCTTTTGCTGGCAGTTGGCGATCACGGCGTTCTGGAGCGTTCCCGTGGCCTTTGCCGTGCTGTATTTGACGCGCGGCCCCATGGTCCCGGTGTTCGACCGTGTTCGCGCCGAGAAGGTCAAAGTCACCGAGGCGATCCAGGAGACGCTCGATTGTGTGCGCGAGATCCGCGCTACCAACCAGGAGGCCTATTATCTTGAGGGACTCGGTGCCGTGATCGATGACGAGGAGCGCGAGACCACTAAGGGAGAACTCGTTAACGGGCTTTTGGTCAACTCTGCCTTTGTCATTTTGCGTCTGGGGGTCGCTTCCACGCTGGTAACGGGTGCCGCGATGGTTGCCTCGGGGCGGGTCGACTATTTGGTGATGTTTGCCTTCTTGCTTATGGTGAGCCGTATCTATGCGCCCTTTGACCAGGCGTTAATGTTAATGTCCGAGCTGTTTGCCGCCGAGTCGTCTGCCAAGCGCATGCGTTCCATCATGGAAGAGCCTGTGGCGCGGGGCAGCGAGAAATTTGAGCCCGCGGGTCACGATGTGGTGTTCGATCACGTGGCATTTGGCTATGGTGCGGGCGAGGACGGCCGCGCCGGCGAGAAAGTTCTTACCGATGTGAGCTTTACCGCCAAGGAAGGCGAAGTTACGGCGCTGGTCGGTCCTTCGGGTTCCGGTAAGTCTACGGTGAGCCGCCTGGCCGCGCGCTTTTGGGATGCCACTGCGGGCAAGGTTACCGTGGGCGGTGTGGATGTTGCGGGCGTCGATCCCGAGGTACTCCTGCGCGACTACGCTATCGTGTTCCAAGACGTGCTGCTCTTTGACGACACGGTGATGGGAAACATCCGCCTCGGGCGTCGTGATGCCACCGATGAGGAAGTGCTTGCGGCCGCGCGTGCCGCCAACTGCGACGAGTTTGTGTGCCGCATGCCGCAGGGCTACGACACCATGATCGGCGAGAACGGCTCCAAGCTGTCCGGTGGCGAGCGCCAGCGCATCTCCATCGCCCGCGCGCTGCTCAAAGACGCACCCATCGTGCTGTTGGACGAGGCGACGGCAAGCTTGGATGTGGAGAACGAGACCGTGGTACAGCAGGCACTCTCCCGTCTGCTTGCAGGTAAGACGGTTATCGTTATTGCCCACCGTATGCGTACGGTGGAAAATGCCGACAAAATCGTTGTGCTCAAGAATGGAGTGGTTGCCGAACAGGGCACCCCGGCGCAGCTCAAGGCGGCAGGTGGAGAATTCGCCCGCATGGTTGCGCTGCAAAAGGAGGCGGCGGACTGGCAGCTGTAGGAATATGACAAAGGGGCAGTCCCTTTGTCATATTGAGTTCACCCCCATAGTTTCCAAAAAGTTAACCATTGTTGAACTTAATAGTTAGATAAACTAAACTATTTTCCAAAAGTGTGCTCGAGCAAACTTGTTTACTCGGGTGCTGAGGCACCGTGCCGCGTCCAATGCGGCAAAAGGGAGAAACAACATGAAGAAGTCGACGTTCAATACCCTGCTTGTCGGTGGCGGTTTTCTGCTTGGCACGGCCGGCATCAAGCTGCTTACCAGCGCTCCGGTCAAGAATGCCTGCGTGCAGGGCATCGCGTGCGGTATGCGCGTCAAGAACTGCTACCAGGACATGGTCGAGCAGGCCAAGGCCAATGTCGATGACATGGTTGCCGAGGCTGCCTACATCACCCAGAGCGAGGCCGCTGCTGACGAGGCAGCCGAGTAACGCTCCCAGGCACAAGCTATGAGATTCTCGATTATTAGCGAGATCCCCGGCAGGACCCGCCTTCAGTTGGCGGGTCCTGTGCCAGAGAGTGATCTCGATGCGCTTCTTAAGCTCAGCGGCGACATCGACGGCGTGCACAAGGTGCGCGTTTACGGCCGTATTGGCCAGATGGCGCTCGAATATGATGAGCAGTGTCGTGCGGGCGTGCTCGACGCTTTGTGTGCGCTCGATGCCCAGGCCATTGCCGACGCAAAGACGGGTTATGTGATGCAGCTTGAGCCACGCAAGCACAAGCTCGTCATGGATCTTGCCACACTTATCGGCGCCCACTACGCGCGCCGCTGGTTCTTGCCGACGCCTCTGCGTGCGGTGTTTGTCGTGGCCGGTTACATGGCATTTTTGCGCGCTGCCCTTCATGAGCTGGCGCAGCCGCGCCTAACCGTTCCTGTGCTTGACGCTTCGGCCATCGGCATTTCGTTCGTCAAACGTGATGTCGACACCGCGGGCCAGACGATGTTCCTGCTCAACGTGGGTGAGCTGCTCGAGGACTACACCCGCGCCATGAGCGAAAACGAACTCATCAACTCGCTGCTCGATGTGCCCGACAAGGCGCAAAAGGTCGTCGGCGACACCGAGGTAAGCGTTGCCGCCACCGAGCTTGAACCCGGCGATTTGGTCGCCGTGCGCACCGGCATGTCTATCTGTATCGACGGCGTGGTCGAGCAGGGGAGCGCTATGGTCAACCAGGCGACCCTGACCGGCGAACCGCTGGCCGTCGAGCGCAGCGTGGGCGACGACGTGTTCGCCGGCACCGTTGTGGAAGATGGCAGCATCTTGGTGCGTGTGCGCGCCAACACGGCTCAGACCAAGCTCCGCTCGATCGTCTCGCTCGTGCAGACGGCCGACTCGCTCAAGTCCGAGGGTCAGTCGCACATGGAGGACCTCGCCAACAAGATCGTCCCATGGAACTTCCTGCTCGCGGGCCTGGTTGCGCTCACCACGCGCAGCCTCATCAAGACCTCAGCGGCGCTGATGGTCGACTACTCGTGCGCACTCAAACTCACGGGTTCCGTCGCCGTCATGACTGCCATGAGCGATGCTGCCAAGATGGGCGTCATGGTCAAGGGTGCGAAGTACTTTGAGTCGTTTGCCAAGGCCGACACCATTGTGTTTGATAAGACCGGCACGCTCACCGAGGCACAGCCGCGTCTTGCCTGCGTGCTCACCACCGATGGCTGGAGCGAGGATGAGGTCCTGCGCCTTTCCGCTTGCTTGGAGGAGCATTTCCCGCATCCGGTGGCGCGTGCCGTGGTCAACGCCGCCCGCGAGCGCGGGCTCGAGCACCGCGAGCGCCATGCTGCCGTCGAGTACATCGTGGCACACGGCATCGCTTCGTCCATCGAAGGACGTCGCGCGATTATCGGCTCGGCACACTTTGTGTTTGAGGATGAGGGCGCGCAGCTCGAGTCCGACATAAAGGAGCGCATCGAGTCCCAGATGCAGGGCCTGTCGCCGCTGTATCTGGCGGTCGACGGCACCGTTGTGGGCGTGCTCGGTATCGAGGACCCGCTTAAGCCCGGGGTCCGCGAGGCCATCGCCGACTTGCACGCGTTGGGCGTTAAGCACGTGGTCATGCTCACGGGCGACTCGGAGCGCACGGCCGAGCGCATTGCTCGCGAGGCAGGTGTCGACGAGTTTAAGGCCGAGCTGCTGCCCGAGGACAAGTACGCGTATGTGGAGCGCATTAAGGGCGAGGGGCGCCACGTTGCCATGGTGGGCGACGGCGTCAACGACTCACCGGCGCTGGGTCTGGCCGATGTGGGTCTGGCCATGGGCGGTGGAAGCGACATCGCCAAGGAGGTCGCCGATATCATCCTGACCGATACAGATCTGGCCGCAATCGTGCGCCTGCGCCGCATGAGTCAGGGGCTTATCGACCGTCTGTCGAGTTCGTATTCCAAGGTGATGCTCACCAACTCGGCGCTGTTGGCATTGGGTATTACCGGCATGATCACTCCGCAGACGTCGTCACTGCTGCACAACGGCTCAACGATCGCCTACAGCCTGGGCAACGCAAAGGCGTACCTGCGTTAGCGTTTTCGATTGAGTATATGGCCTGCATTCGGGCGGCACCGCAGCCGTCAGGGTGCAGGCCTTCTTTTGTTTGACGATATGTTAGCTCGGATATATGCTCGTGCTAGCAATGCTAGTAAATGCTGAAGGTGAGGTTGAGATGGCTACCGTTGGCAGCATGGCACAGGTGAATGTTCGCGTAGATCGCTCGGTTAAAGAGCGCGCCGAGGAAGCGCTGCGGCTTTCGGGCGTCTCGCTGCCCGAGCTCATCAAAAAGGTCGTGGCCAAGGTCGCGCAGGGTGGCGGGCAGTGCGAGGAAGTGCTTGCGGCCGTCGACGACCGGCAGCAGACCGTCGCGCCCGATACTCCGTTCGCCGCGTCGTGGGCAGCGGCAGACCGGCTTTATGCAGATTTGGGCATCGCTACGTCGCCCGTATCCGACGATCGCGGTTGGGACACAATCTATTCCGAAGCCATGGACGAGCGCTATCGCCAAAAGGGGATGATCCTGTGAGCGGGGCTCCCCTCAAAATAATGGTGGACGCCAACGTATGGGTTGATTCGTTTTGCGTCGACCATGCCGAGTCGCTTGCCGCGCGTGCGTTTATTGGGCAGGCGGCGGAGACGGGGGCATTGCTGTTCTTTCCGGTGCATATCGCCAAGGACGTGCTGTACGTTGTCCAACACGAGCTGAAGCGTAGCGTTCTTGCCAGCGGGGGAGCGCTCGACGAGGCATCTGCCCGTGCAATTGGCGATGCGGCGTTGGCGTTTGTTCGGAACATGACCGAAAACGCTACGGCCGTGGGTGCAGACGCATCCGATCTGTGGCTAGCCGACAAATATCTGACGCTCCATCGCGATTACGAGGACAACTTGGTGCTCGCCGCGTGCAAGCGCGCACAGGTCGATTACTTAGTGACCAACGATCACAAGCTGCTCGAACATGCCGATCTTGCAGCGAAGACCCCGCGCCAAATGATGTCGATTCTTGCTTTGGCCGAACGCGGCGGCGCGGCTATCGGCTGACGCGAACTGTTTGCGGGCCTCTTGGACGACGATGCGCCAAGGGACTCGCGTCTGCTATTTACAAAAGCTCGGCCTTAATGGTGGGACTTTCTGCGAGCTGCTCGGCTGCCTTTTCGTCTGAGCTGTCGAGTGCTGCCAGACTGCGGTAGACCCACTCGTTGACCTGGGTGTTCTTGACGCCTGCAGTCTGCATAAGGGTACCTACCTCGCGGATTGCTGCGAGCAGATCGGCCTTGGGACCTGCGAGCTCTACCTCGATGCCGTGGTAGGCGGCCACGCCGCGGTTCTCACTCACGTGGTCGATAAAGCCCTCGACGGTCTCAAGCTGCTGGGCGAGAGCTGCATCATCGTCGGCGTCCAGCGCGACGAGTGCGTTCGATACCGTGAGGGCGGGATGTCCGCAGGGGACAAAGCCTTCGATGACATCCATAGCTTCGGTAATGGTTGAGCCCAGGCCTGCGAGGGCATTGACGAGTTGCTGCTTGGTATCCATGGCGGTCCTTTCGACGGGTCAATTTTGCTTGGCGAAAATATACGTGACGCGATCGGTAGCAAAAGTGCGAAGTGCGGCGCACATTGGGGTCTTCACAGCTCGTGCATAGAACAGCTGTCCGCTTTCAGAACGTGGTAAGATAACACTCCACAAGCGGGGCTCGCCCCGCATGTTCCTTGAAAAGTCGACGGGTGTTGGGTGCTCGTGCCCAATGCCATCCAGACTTTCCCGACATTCGGGGGCGACTGGTTTCGACACGATAGCTCTGAGAGAGGAAGCAAGCCGAGGTCTCCTCGCCTCGTTAAACAGGGGTACCGTCAAATTGAATTGACAACAACTCTTCTTTTGAGCCTATGGCTCTCGCTGCTTAGTTTATAGCGGCGCGTCAACCCGGTGATTTCCCCGACACCGGCGCGACGTCATGTTAGGGGAATGCTCCTGCGCACGTAATCGGTATGGCGCAGGCTAAGACCGAACCGGTTAGGACGCCGCGAGCGTGTCGCTGCGCGCAAAGCGTCCGAGACTAAACCAGCGACTGAGCTTGGAGATGCCAATCAGGGGGCTTTCGTGGACCGGAGTTCGATTCTCCGCGCCTCCACCATAAGCAACAGACAGGTAGATATTCGTATCTGCCTGTCTTTTTATTTCTAGTCCGTACCGCGGAGAATCGAACTCTGTGCAGGGCGCGGGCGTAAAGAAAACGCGTAAGCGTTTTTAGCCCGCGGGCGAGGACGCCGGTAGGCGGCCGAAGCCGGTGCGTATTTGCGAAGTAAATACGCGGATTCTCCGCGCAATGCCTCAGCCCAAAACAGATGCGATGTCGATCGGATGACAGCCGACAATGCCCCCGCGCCAACGCCACCCCCGTACCGCGGAGAATCGAACTCTGCGCAGGGCGCGGACGTAAAGAAAGCGCCTTGGCAACGCAGGCCGGGACACGCTTTCCGAATGGTGAGCTCAGCGGAAACTGCGACCCGGAATTTGCTCTGAGACCGGGACGCGCTTTCCCGCCGACCGCCCCGTCCTCCGCAACTCCAAAACCAATGCGCTCTCTATCCCAAAACTGGGTAGAAGAAGCCCAAACGAAACAGCAGGAGGTCAACATGACTGCAGAAGATAAGGCAAAGAACGCCGGCAAGGTCGCGCTTGTTTTGGAGGGCGGCAGCTTCCGCGGGCAATTTACCGCAGGCGTGCTTGACGTTCTCATGGAGGCCGGCGTCGAGATTCCGGCGGTATATGGCGTATCGGCCGGCGCCCTCAACGGCGTGAACTACAAGTCGCACCAGATCGGCCGTGCCAACCGCATCAACCTGGCTTTCTGCAACGACAACCGCTTCATGGGTGCCGCATCGTTTGCGTCCACGGGTTCTATTGTGGGCTACGACTTTATCTTCAATGATGTCCAGGACCGCCTGGATCCCTTTGACAACGTGACGTTTGATGCGAGCCCCATCGAGATGTACGCCGTCGCGACGGACATGCTCTTTGGAACTGCCGCGTACCTGCCGGTCAAAAGCGCCGTGCTCGACCTCGATGCCGTGCGCGCCTCGACGTCGCTGCCGCTGGTGACGCCGCCGGTCGAGATTGACGGGCACAAATACGTCGACGGTGGCGTAGCCGATTCGGTTCCCATCGAGCACGTGCTGGAGGAGGCGGGCTTCGATCGCGCGGTTGTCATTGTCACGCAGGACCGCTCGTACGAGAAAAAGCCCTACGAGTTTATGCCCGCCGCGCGCGCCCGCTATGCCGACTACCCCTACCTGCTCGAGGCTATCGAGACGCGCCACGACCGCTATAACATCCAGCGCATGCATCTGTGGAAGTATGAACGCGAGGGCCGCGCACTGGTCGTTGCTCCGCAAAAGCCGGTCGAGGTCGGCCACGTTGAGCACGATCCAGCAAAGCTCCTCGACCTGTATATTCAGGGCCGCCAGGAGGCAAAGCGCTTGCTGGGAGATATCGAGGCATTTGTCGAGCGCTAGTGTCGCGACGTCATGACCCATGGACGACATGTGCAGAAAGTCTGGTCAGAACCAAAATACCTGTTGACTCGGGCGGCGAGCGGGGTAATATGGACGGGTTACTTGCAGAGCCCCGTGAATCTCTGTAACAACACGTACTGTACATGGAGGAGTCTAAGTGATTTCGAAATCGACTCACTACGCCAAGCAGGGCGAGGTCCAGCGCAACTGGGTTCTCGTCGACGCCGACGGTGCTGTCCTGGGCCGTCTTGCCACCCAGATCGCAATGATTCTGCGCGGTAAGAACAAGCCCCAGTTCACGCCCAACAGCGACTGCGGCGACTTCGTTGTCGTCATCAACGCCGATAAGGTCCAGCTTACCGGTAACAAGGCCGACACGAAGACCTATTATCGCCACAGCGGCTACAACGGCGGCCTCAAGGCTGAGAGCTTCCGCCAGGCTATGGAGAAGCACCCGGAGAAGGTCATCGAGCGCGCCGTTCGCGGCATGCTGCCCAAGACCACCCTCGGCCGTGCCCAGATGACCAAGCTTAAGGTCTACGCTGGTGCCGAGCATCCGCACGCTGCCCAGAACCCCACGAAGATTGAGCTGGAGGCTTAAAGATGGCTGAGAACACCGTTGTCTACCAGGGTACCGGCCGTCGTAAGAACGCCGTCGCCCGCGTCCGTCTCGTCCCCGGCACCGGCAAGGTGACCATCAACAAGCGTGACGCCGAGCAGTATTTCGGCCGTCATCAGCTCGTTGAGAACGCCCTTGCTCCCTTCAAGGTGACCGACACCGCCGGTCAGTTCGACGTTATCGCTCTGTGCGATGGCGGCGGCATCTCCGGTCAGTCCGGCGCTCTGCGCCTGGGCATCGCTCGCGCTCTTCTGAACGCTGGCGACTACCGTGCTGACCTCAAGAAGGCCGGTTTCCTTACGCGCGATGCTCGCGTGGTCGAGCGCAAGAAGTACGGCCTCAAGAAGGCTCGCCGCGCTCCCCAGTTCTCCAAGCGCTAAGGTTTTATCTCCTTACGAGATACAATGTACAAGCGGGGCCTGCCGATTGCTCGGCGGGTCCCGCTTTTCTTTTTCGACTAGGGTGGGCGACTGCGTTTTGCCCACTTGGGAAGGAGCGATCCTATGCCCCAGAACATCTTCGGTACCGATGGCGTCCGCGGCGTCGCCAACGCCGACCTCTCGTGCGACCTCGCGTTTCGTCTTGGCCGTGCGGCGACCAAGTTCCTTGGTCCGGACATTTGCATCGGCCGTGACACGCGTCTTTCGGGCACCATGCTCGAGAGTGCTCTGACCGCCGGCATTATGGCCGAGGGCGGCCGACCGCACTGCTGCGGCGTTATCCCTACGCCGGCCGTGGCGCTGCTCACCGTCCAAAACGAGCTCGACGGCGGCATCGTCATCTCTGCTTCGCACAATCCGCCGGAGTTCAACGGCATCAAGTTCTTTAGCCGCAAGGGCATGAAGCTTCCCGATGCTGTCGAGGAAGAGATCAGCGCCTGGGTCATGTCCGAGGAGGCCATGGCTGCCGACACGCTGCCGACCGGCGCCGGTGTGGGTCACATCATCAAGATGAAGGACGCCCGCAAGGCATATGTCGATCATGCCATCAACACGCTCGACGGCCTTAAGCTCGACGGCCTGGTTGTTGCCGTCGACTGCGGCCACGGTGCTTCTTGCCAGACCACGCCCGCCGCTCTGCAGCGCCTGGGCGCCACGGTCCATGCCATCAACACCGATTACTGCGGCACCGACATTAACGTCGAGTGCGGCTCCACTCATCTTGAGCCCCTGCGCGAGCTCGTGCTGCGCACCCACGCCGACATCGGTCTGGCTCACGATGGCGACGCCGATCGCGTGCTGTTCGTGGACAGCGAGGGCAACGAAATCGATGGCGACTACATCCTGGCCATCTGCGGCTCCGACTTGGCCGCTCGCGGCAAGCTCGCCAACTCCGAGATCGTCTCGACCGTTATGTGCAACCTAGGCTTCTCCATCGCCATGAAGGAGCAGGGCTTCGAGATGGTCCAGACCGCCGTGGGCGACCGCTATGTTCTTGAGCGTATGCTCGAGGACGGTGCCGTCATCGGCGGCGAGCAGTCCGGCCACATCATCTTCCTGGAGCACAACACCACCGGCGACGGCTTGGTGACGGCCCTGCAGCTTCTGGCCGTGCTCAAGCGCACCGGCCGCACCCTCACCGACCTTGCCGGCATCATGAAGAAGTACCCGCAGGTACTTGTCAACGTACATTCCGACAATAAGGCCGGCCTGGATGATTGTCAGCCCATTTGGGACGCCGTCGCTGCCGCCGAGAAGGAGCTCAACGGTCGCGGCCGCATTCTGGTACGTCCGAGTGGCACCGAGCCGCTGGTCCGTGTGATGGCCGAGGCCGAGACGCACGAGTTGACCCAGCGTGTGGTTGACGACATCGTCGAGGTTGTCAAGCGCGAACTTCCCTAATGGTCAAAAACGGGTGCCAAGTGGTAAACTGTTAAAGTTATTTTGATTGATTGGTATGTCCGAGGGGGAGCATGTTCACTAAAGTCCTGAGGTCTTTTGGTATGCGTGGTCGAGTCCTTACGCTGGATGCTCCCATCTCGGGCGACGTCATTCCGTTATCCGAGGTCAAAGACCAGACGTTTGCTACCGGCCTTTTGGGTCAGGGCGTGGCGATTCAGCCTACGGGTACACGTGTGATTGCTCCGGCTGACGCTAAGGTCGAGGCGATTTTTCCCACGGGTCATGCCGTTGCGCTCAACACGGTCGATGGTCTAGACGTGCTCATCCATGTTGGTTTGGACACTGTCCAGCTTGAGGGCAAGCATTTTAGCGTGCATGCACAGGTGGGTGATGTCGTCCATAAGGGCGACGTGCTCATCGAGTTCGATCGCGAGGCAATTGCTGCCGAGGGTTACGATGTGACGGTTCCCATCTTGGTGTGCAACTCTGTTGAGTTCTCGAGCATTAAGGGTTCCGTTGGAGAGCATGTCGAGGAGATGGACCAGCTCATCGTTGCTCGCGAGCGCTAGTTGGTGCTTTTGGCCTTTAGCCTACAATTCAAACACGTTTACGGAGGGCGCCCTTGAAAGAGGACGCCCTCCGTGGCAAGATGGGAAACGTCCGAGGCTAAACAGCTTTGGGTCACCGTGGACGGGCAGGGGCCTCGACGCGGCTAGACACGAGACATATACATTACGCGACCTCGCCCTGGTGGCCGCACACGTTGGTTGCGGCCGACGCGGGCCGCGGGCAAGTGCTTGTAAGGGGAGCCTTGCCTCTCTTGTACGAGAAAGGACGCGTAATGAAAATCATTAAAGCTAAAGACTACGAGGATATGAGCCGCAAGGCCGCTAATATCATCTCGGCTCAGGTTATCCTCAAGCCCGATTGCGTGTTGGGTCTTGCCACCGGCTCCACCCCGATTGGCGCTTACAAACAGCTCGCTGCTTGGTACGATAAGGGTGACATTGACTTTGCCGAGGTCAGCACCTATAACCTGGACGAGTATCGTGGTCTTTCGCATGACGATCCCCAGAGCTATCACTACTTTATGCGCGAGAACTTCTTCGATCACATCAATATCGATCTGAACAACACGCACGTGCCCGATGGCTCCAACCCCGACGCCGCTGCTGCCTGCTCCGAGTACGACAAGATCGTCGCTGCTGCCGGTTACCCTGATCTGCAGCTGCTCGGCATCGGTAACAACGGTCACATTGGCTTCAACGAGCCCGATGACCACTTCTCCAAGGGTACGCACTGCGTCGACCTGACCGAGAGCACCATTCAGGCCAACAGCCGCCTGTTCGACAGCATCGATGATGTGCCCCGTCAGGCTTACACCATGGGCACCCAGACCATCATGTATGCCCGCATGATCCTGGTTGTCGCCAACGGCGAGGCCAAGGCTCAGGCTGTGCACGATATGTGCTATGGCCCGGTTACGCCCAAATGCCCGGCTTCGATCCTGCAGCTGCACACCAACTGCGTTGTCGTTGCTGACGAGGCCGCTCTTTCGCTCTGCGAGTAACGCGACCAAGCGATCTTACATAGCTTTTCAAAAGGCCCTCGCTTTGCGGGGGCCTTTTTAGTGGACATAGGCCGTGACGCATGCATGACGGAAACCTTGCCGCATGCTTGACTGGAGGGTTTGAAATTTTGTAATTCATTCTATAGCAGATTCTATGCACATTTGCCACCATAGAGTCGCAGGCGGTAGCGAGGAGTAGGCGAGTTGCGCAACTCAAATAAAAACAGTCGACTGCGCTACACTGCAAATGGGATGGGACATGCTGGCAAGCGCATTGACCTGCGCAAAGACCTATTGGTCGGGGGATAAGTTACCATCGGGCCTCGCTGTACAAAAACTTGCCAAACACGTACCGGCAGACAGCCAAAAACTCTAAGTCACGCTATTCACGGGGTGGCTCATATGGTCCTGCAGCTACGGTGTCCATATGGTCGAGTTGAGGAGCAAGCATGGTAAACGATCTGGGCAATACGGACGACCTCGAGTTGATGCCGACGGGCGGCGGCTATATGGTGCGGCGCGATCGCTTGATGAACGAGCTCATCGTTAAAGGGCGCAAGGCGGGAATTGTTTTGCTCTACGCGCCCGATGGGTTTGGTAAGACGTCGGTGTTGCTGCAATACGTGCAGGAGGTTAAATCGGACCCCACGCGAGGGCCGGTTCGGATTATCGAGGCCGACCGCGCGATTGGACGCGAGCTCTTTATGCAGCTCGAGGTTGTCGCCGATGAGCTTAAGGACAAACCTCATTCGCTCGTTGCGATCGACAACGTGCCCAATCTCGAGCAGCACGAAACCGAGGACCTCATCGATCGAATCCGCAGCTTACGTGCTACGGGGACGGGGGTCTTTATTGCCTGCCGCCCCTCCAACCGATTGCTTATCCACGGGCTGGGCGATTCTGTAAAAGTCAATGCGCAGATGCTCAAGGTGCACGCCTATGAGTATTCGTCATGGGCCACGGCGTTCTCAATCAGCACATCGCTTGATTTCTATCGGCTCACACAGGGTGTACCCGAGCTGGTATCTGCCCTGCAGACGGGAATGTATGGACAGGGCGATGTTGCCGGGTTGCTCGAGAACGAAATCGTCAACGTGTACGGTGCGGCGCTGGCCGATCTCGCATCGCTCGAGAACAACCTGTTGTTTACCGTTGCCTGTTTGATGGTACTGATGGGCGAGGGCCGCATTGCGGAGCTAGAGGCGTGCGGCGTGAGGCTTTCGATGGTCGACCAGTCCATCTTTGTGCGCGATTATCCGATTTTTGGCGTGGATCCGTCTGATCGCACCTTTAGGTGTTTGGGCGCTAAGGACAACGCGCGCCTGAGGCTGCGAAAGCTTGTTGCCGAGATCCGTCCCGAACTTGTATCGCGGGCTGCTCGCATTTTGATCAAGGCGGGCCGATGCGATTTGGCTATGGACCTGGCCGACGCGTTCTTGGACCGCCATGTGGTATTGGAACTTGCCGGGCAGTATGGGGCCGATCTTGCCCTGACCGGGCACGGAGGGGACATTTGCCGTGCGGCGTCGGCGATGATCAATGCGGAAAAGCAGGAGCAAGAGCCGGCACCCGCCGAGGCACTCGGCGTGTATCTGGCGGCTGTCAGCGTGTGCAATACAAAGCTCGCAAGGTATATGGCGTCCGTTATCGAACGTGCGGGTGATCAGGCGGCGCACGAGGTCGATCCCGCTACCTGGAAAATAGCCCAGGCGCTCACCATCGCCTTTTATGGCGACAATGACCTGGGGCTTCCCGCCAACCCTGTTGTGCAAGAACAGACATCCTGCGAGGTGCTCGACATGCTGTCCGCGCATATCGAGGTCAAGCGCCACCTAACCGAGCGAGCGGAAGACGGCAATGTTCTCGCGAAGCTCAAGGCATGCAAAGCCTATGATTGCGAGCTCGATATCGCGGGGATTCTCATACAGGCCGACCATATGCTGGTGGAGCTGTTCGACGGCTTGTTTACTAAACCAGACGAGCGCGATGACAAGATGGCGCAGATGCTCGAGGCGCTCGATATCCGCGGGCTTAAGGCGCCATCCATTTGGCTGCGTATGGTGCTGGCGGCGCGGCGCCTGCTCGCGGGCTTGCCCGTGACCGACGATGTGGCGTTTGGCGAGCTCGACCGCTTTGCGGTGCGTGTTCGTGACAATCAAATTCAGCTGTTTGGGTTATTGCTGGAGGGTTGGCAATCGCTGGCGGAGGGGCGGCCGGTCAACGCGAAGTTCCGCGCGGTTCAGGTGCTTAAGCTCGCCGACGAATCGATTGCGTATATGCGCGAAAACGCGTTGCTGCTTGAGCGCGTGGCGTACCTGCGCAATACGTCGCTGGTATCGGTTCGCGAAGAGGCAGAGCTGCTCGACATTAGCAAGACGCAGGTCGGTGGATCAGAAGCCTGGATCGTGGCGCTGCATCTGGCCGCTGCGGGCCGCGATAGCGATCTTGCCGCCTGGATGTCTATGAATCGCTCGGGGATTTTAGACCCATCGTATCGGCTATTTGCGCGTCTTGCGATGCACTGTCTGGGCGAGCCTGCCGTCAGGATTCGCAAGAAGCTTCCGGTGCGTGAGCTGTCGCGGTATTCACTACGCGATGATTTTGAGGGCGAAAGCGAGCATCTGTTCCAGGCGGGCGAGGTTGAGGCTGTCGATACGATCGGCCATATTGAGATGCGCATGTTTGGCGCATTTCGCGCCGAACGCGACGGCTTTCCCATCACGGATAAGATGTGGCGTCGCAAAAAGGCGGCAACACTTGCCGAGCGGCTCGCGCTGGGCATGGATGCCATGGTCGACCGCGAGACAATCGCCATGGAGTTGTGGCCCCATGCCGAGTTTAGCGCCGCGCGCAACAATCTGTATTCGACGGTATCGCGCTTGCGCTCGGCTTTGGGTCCAACGCCGGATGGCAAGTCGTGCGTGCTCATCCAAAACGAGTGCATAGGGCTCAACGGCGACTACGTTAAGACCGATGTAAGGCTCTTTGACCAGCTGAGCCGCGAGATCCTGGGAAACCGTATGGGCGCGAGAGGCCCTCACCTGGTTGAGCTATGTCTTAAGGTCGAGCAACTCTACGCGGGGCCGCTGTATGTTCCCACCGGTTGCAATCCCACGTTTTTTACGCGCATGCGCCACATTATGCAATCCAAGTACATCGACTGCATGATTAGGGGAGCGAATGCCGCTCTCGAGGAAAATGACCTGCAATCGGCAATTTGGCTCGTTGAATCGGGGCTTCGCCAAGAGACTGCGCGCGAGGACATGGTTCGCTGTGCCATGCGCGTTTACGGTGCGGCGGGACGACGCCGCGATGTTGTCGAGCTATACAGCGGTCACATGCACCACCTGCGAGAGCAGGTTCAAGGCGTGCCCGAGCCCGAGACAAGGCGCCTGTATGAGCGCCTGGTCGAAGGCAGGCTCAAGCGCGTGCTTGTCGAGCGATAAAAAACGGGCGCCCGAATCACTCGGACGCCCGCAGGCTACTCGGTATGGTCAGTCGGTTTTAGACGAGCTTGATCTTCTCGATATCCTTGCGCGAGGACTCGCGATACAGCGAGAACTTGCGGCCGATAACCTGAACGACGTCGGCGTGGCAGCGCTCGGCGAGCTCCTCGGCGGCCTCGCGGGCAGAAAGGCTGGAGCCGTCCAGCACGGAGCACTTAACGAGCTCGTGCTTCTCCAGGTAGGCGACCGTCTGCTCGACGGTGCCCTCGTTGACATCGGACTTACCGATGATGATGGCGGGGTTGAGGTGATGGGCCATGCTGCGAAGCTGCTTGACCTGGGCTCCTGTCAGTGCCATGGGTTCTCGCTTTCTATGTATGGGGCGCCCCGCGATGGGGCCTTAATCTACGTGAGCTGTCCCACGATAGCGCAGGAACGGCGCGGTGTGGAGCGCGTTTGCCCAGTTCGCAAAGAATGCGGATGCCGCGCGGGAAGACGATGCAAGCTTTAGATGGGCTACGGGCGGGGCGCAGAGACTGGCTCCCAGGCGATAAACGCCCATCGGACTTTGCGGATGTGGTCGAGCATGTAGCGTCCCTGCGGTACGCCCTTGGATCCCGGCTCGCCGGCATGGGGGTTCTCGATCATGTGGTGGGCGATATAGTCGCGCAGGCGGTCGATCTTATCCTCGTTGCCATGTTCGAGCATGCGAGAAAAGTCTGCTACGCCCGCCTCGAGACTATCGAAGGTGTCGCGACGGGGCGATTCAAAATACGTGACCTGCGGCAGCGCACCCATCTGAATAAGGATGTTAAAGGCATATACAAATCCGTTGCTGCTGGTAACCGAGGCGCCGATGGCGTTCATCAGGTGCAGGTCATAACGCGGACTGGAGTTGGCGACCATCGTGACAGCACAACGTCGGCGAGCCGTTCGATCAAGCTTGGCAAGTGCCCCTTTTAGGTTGGTCGTGGTGACAGAGCGACTGGCAAAGGCAACATCTACCGCTTTCGCGACCGGCCCAACCAGATCCCAATCATCATCCCAGGCAAGCTCAAGCGGTGTAATCAGATCCTCGAGCCCGTAATACTCAATGCCGGCATCAAGGGTGCCCAACATGGCAGGAGAGAAGTCGGCAGCAATCACGGGATGCCCAGCCTGAGCAAGCGGAATAGCAATCGACCCAGCCCCGCACCCCATATCGAGCACCGACTCGCCAGGCTCAAGCGCCAACAGCTTTATAAAATCCCGAGCATACGGGGCAGTCTCCAATGGCCGAAAATGCCGAGCACGCTTATCCCACTCAAAAGAATCATCAGCCCGATGCCGACCAGCTTGCAAGTGCATCCATTCGCCATTCCAATCAGCAGAAAGAAGCTCAGAGCGAGCATCCCCATCAGTCACGGGCCAACCTCCTAGCAACAAAAAAGCGACTCCTCCCAAAAGAAGAGCCGCAACCAGCATATATCAGAAAGAACCGATCCAACGCCAAACCGCCGCACCCGCCAAGTGGTGCAGGAGCGAAGCGACTGCAACCGGGATAGAACCCAACCGAGGTCTCGTTGTGCGGGAGCCCCGGGGAGGGCAAATATATAAGGTCGATCGCGAGTTCCGCACGAGCCGGAGAGCACTTAATGTGCTCTCCGTGCGAGTCAGGACTGTCCGAGCAGGCGACCTTATATATTTGCCCTCCCCGGGGCTCCTCGCCAGTCCCCCTCAGCTAGTTCTTCAGCGAGTTCAGCGGTGCCGGGAAGCGTCCGCCGCGGTGGGCAAGCACGGTGCCGGCGTTGGGGTTCACCGGCATGATGGGTGCACGGCCAAACAGGCCGCCGTACTCGACGCAGTCGCCCACGCCCTTGCCAATGGCGGGAATCACGCGCACGGCCGTGGTCTTATTGTTGATGACGCCGATGGCCATCTCGTCGGCGATGATGCCGGCGATGGTCTCAACCGGGGTGTCGCCGGGGATGGCGATCATGTCCAGGCCGACGGAGCACACGCAGGTCATGGCCTCGAGTTTCTCGAGCGAAAGCGCGCCGGCCTCGACGGCGGCGATCATGCCAGCATCCTCGGACACGGGGATAAAGGCGCCCGAGAGGCCACCGACGCTGGAACTGGCCATGACGCCGCCCTTCTTGACGGCGTCGTTGAGCATGGCGAGCGCGCAGGTCGTGCCCGGGCCACCGCAGGTGCCCACGCCGATAATCTCGAGGATGCGGGCAACGGAGTCGCCAATGGCGGGCGTAGGCGCCAGCGACAGGTCGACGATGCCCTTCTCGACACCCAGTCGATGGGCGGCCTCGCGGCTCATGAGCTCGCCGGCACGGGTGATCTTAAAGGCGGTCTGCTTAATCTTCTCGGCGACTTCCATCATCGAGGCGGAGTCGGGCAGCTTCTCCAGGGCTGCCGCCATAACGCCGGGGCCCGAGACGCCAACGTTGATGACGGCGTCGGCCTCGCCACCGCCGTGGACGGCGCCCGCCATAAACGGGGAGTCCTCGACCATGTTGGCAAAGCAGACAAACTTGGAGGCGCCAACGGAATCCTCATCTGCCGTAAGCTTGGCGGCATCGATGATGGTCTGGGCGGCCATGAGCACGGCGTCCATGTTGATGCCGGCACGCAGGCTGGCGACGTTGACGCTGGAGCAGACGCGGCTGGTGGTAGCGAGCGCCTGGGGGATGGACTGGATGACGCGGCGGTCGGCGTCGCCGATGCCCTTCTGGACGAGCGCGGAGAAGCCGCCCAGGTAATCGATGCCGAGCGTCTCGGCCGCGCGGTCGAGGGCATGCGCGATGGGGGTGAGGTCCTCATCCTTGCAGCATGCGGCGATCTGCGCCACCGGGGTGACGGAAACGCGCTTGTTGACGATGGGGATACCGTACTCGCGCTCGAGGTTCTCGGCGGTCTCGACCAGGTGCTCAGCCGTGTGCGTCACGTGGTCGTAGATTTTCGTGCACATGCGGTCGAGGTTCTCGTCGCCGCAACCCATGAGCGAAACACCCATGGTGATGGTCCTGATGTCGAGGTTCTGCTCCTCAACCATGCCGCGGGTTTCCGCGATTTCTGCGGGCGTGATCGCCATCCTTGCGCTCCTATCTGCCAAAACGAGCATAGTCTTATCTATTCTAACGTGCCGCACGTGCTAAGTGGCGCGTGCGGCACGTTTTGGTGCTCGGTTGTTTCCGTTGTGTTACTGCCCAAAGACCTCTTCGGCGATACGAGCACTTTCGGCGGCGTCCTTGGCGTAGTAGTCAGCGCCGATCTGCTTGGCGTATTCGGGGGTGAGCACGGCACCGCCTACGATGATCTTGACGCCTGGCACCTCGGCATGAAGCAGCTTGATGGTCTCCTCCATGGCGACGACCGTGGTAGTCATAAGCGCCGAGAGGCCGACGAGCTTAATGTCGCGTTCCTTGACGGTCTTGAGCACCTCCTGCGGGTCGACGTCGCGACCCAGATCAAAGACGGTGTAGCCGTAGTTATCGAGCAGCATCTTGACGATGTTCTTACCGATGTCGTGGATGTCGCCCTTGACGGTGGCCACGCAGATTTTGCCCTTGTCGGCAATCTCGCCGGCGGGCATCAGGCGCTTAATGGTGTCAAAGCCCACGCGCGCGGCCTCGGCCGAGGCCATGAGCTGCGGCAAGAAGAACTTTCCCTGGTCAAAGAGGACTCCGACCTCGTCGAGGGCGGGGATAAAGTGGTTGTTGATGAGGTCCATGGCGTCATGATCTGCCAGCAGACGCTCGGTCTCGGCCGCGATCTCACCTTTGCGGCCCGAGACGACCATGCGACGAATCGGGTCGTCGTTGCCGTCAGTGCCGGTGGTGCCAGCAGTAGGCACAGTGTCGGTCGATGCGGCCTGAGCCGCTGCCGGGTTAGCGGCGATCTTGTACGGATCGGTCCAGCCGGCGTAGCGCTCGATGTATCCGGTCGAGCCCTCGTCCTCAACGCTCAAGACGCGATAGCTGTAGACGGTATCCATAAAGCGTTTGGAACCTGGGTTCATGATGGGGGCGTCCAGGCCCGCGCCGAAGGCGGCAGCCAAAAAGACCGAGCCCAGCAGCGGGCGGGCGGGCAGACCAAAGCTGATGTTCGACACGCCGAGTGCGCATTTGACGCCCAGACGCTCCTTGCACAGGGACATGGCGCGCAGGATCTGCTCGGCCTGGCGCTGGTTGGTCGAGGCGGTCATGACCAGGCAGTCGATGAGGATGCGGTTCGGTCCGATGCCGTAACGGGCAGCCTCTGCCACGATGCGCTCGGCGATGGCGAAGCGAGCCTCGGCGGTATCGGGGATGCCGCCTTCGTCGAGTGTGAGACCGACGACGTTGGTGCCGTAGTGGGCGACTAGCGGGAAGATCTCATCCATGATCTGCTGTTTGCCATTGACCGAGTTGATGATGGGCTTGCCGGCGTAGCGGCGCACGGCTGCCTCGACGGCTGCGGGGTCGGTGGAGTCGATCTGCAGCGGCAGCAGCGTGGAGCCCTGGAGCTGCTCGGTCGCCTGCTGGATGATCTTGACCTCGTCGATCTCGGGCAGGCCTACGTTGACGTCCAGGATGTCGGCGCCCTGTTCCTGCTGGCTGATGCCCTGGCTCACGACGTAGTCCAGGTCACCGTCGCGCAGGGCCTGTTGCAGGCGCTTTTTGCCGGTGGGATTGATGCGCTCGCCGATGACGGCGATCTTGTGGCCGTCGCAGGGGAGGTCCACGACCGTCTGGGCGCTCGTGACCGACATACTGGGCTTGCGGTGACGCGGGCTGGGCGTGTGGTTGTCGATGAGGGTGCGAAGTGCCGCCATGTGCGTGGGCGTGGTGCCACAGCAGCCACCTACGACGCTCACGCCGTCCTCAATCATGCCGGCGACGGCCTCGGCGTATTCGGGTGCCTGGATGTCAAAGACGGTATTGCCGTCATCGTCCACGCGGGGCAGTCCCGCATTGGCCTGCACCATAACGGGCTTGTCGGTGACGGTGAGCATACGCGCGGCGAGTCCTCGGAGCTCGGCCGGGCCCTGGCTGCAGTTGATGCCCAAAACATCGGCGCCGATGGCGTCGAGGGTGATGGCGGCGACCTCGGGGCTCGTTCCCAGGAAGGTACGGCCGTCTTCCTCAAAGGTCATGGTGGCAAAGACGGGCAGATCGGAGTTCTCGCGGCAGGCGAGGACGGCCGCCTTGATCTCGGCAAGGTCGGTCATGGTCTCGATAATAAAGAGGTCCACGCCCGCGTCGACGCCGGCGCGCACTTCCTCGGCAAAGAGGTCATAGGCCTCGTCGAAGCTCAGGGTGCCCAAGGGGCGAAGCAGCGCGCCGATGGGGCCGATATCGCCGGCGACGTAGTGGGCACCGGCCGCGCGGGCGCAGGCGACAGCGGCGGCAAAGACATCTGCCACGGTGGCGGCGCCGTCGAGCTTGTGGGCGTTGGCACCAAAGGTGTTGGCGGTGATCACGTCGCAGCCAGCCTCGACGTATTGGCGCTGAATGTCGGTAATGACCTGAGGCTCCTCAAAGTTGAGCAGCTCGGGCAGGGCGCCGGCTTTCATGCCGGCCGCCTGCAGCATGGTGCCCATGCCGCCGTCGAACAGCAGGTGCCCCGTGCCCTCGATGGCGGCGCGCAGGCGATCGTCCTTAATGCGAAGGTCGTCGATTGTGCGCGTCTTGTATACAGCGCCATTGCGGCGTGCGGCATCAACGGGCGCCGCCAGCGCGGCGCCGTCCAGATCATGAGTGATAAGCGGAGTAAACATCGAGGGCTCCTAATGGCTGGAATAGCAGGTGGTGTGGGCGGCGCGGAAGCGACAGTGCTCGCGCATGCGGCAGATATTGCAGGTGGGGCGGCTCTGGGCGTCGTGGACCTCGCCGTCAAACAGACCGATCACCGCGGTCACGCTCTTTGTGGGCATGAGCAGGCTGGTAGGCGTGACGGTAAGCCCGATGAGCCGCGTAGCGTTGAGCGCAGCAACGATTGAGCGCTGGGCCGTAAGCGGGCAGTCGCCGTAGCCGGGACTAAAGCGCCAGTTGCCGGCGAGTCCGTGTGCGGCGGCCGTAGCCTTGGCCTGCTGGTCCATCTGCTCGACGGCGGCTTCTACATAGGCAGAGCACGCGGCGTCGAGCACGGCTCCCTCCAGGGGCTGCTGGGCTCCCGTGGTGCGCAGACGACGCTCAGCGTCCATGCCGAGGGTGCATGCCATGAGTGCGGCAAAGCGGGCGTCTTTGAGGTGGCGATAGATATCGCGACCGCGCAGCTCAACGTTGGTGCCGACCAAGCGAATGCAAGGATCGCCCTGTTCATCGACTCCCGTGGCATCGACGGCAAACACGCGGCGCACGCCACGGGGTTCAATATCCAGCTCCAGACGCTCAATGACAAGCTCAATACGCTGCGACAGCTCGGGCTCAATCTGCTGACCGCCGTAGCCCAGATACCGCAGCATCTCGGCACGGTCGACACGAGGGTGGTGAGCAGCGTCGATACGGTAAAGCGCCGGCGACGCAAGGTCGGCCGGCACTTCAACAACGGTTGTATCGATGTGCGGTTTTTTCCATTACCCCAGGCGCTCCATAATGGTTGCGGCGATCGCAGGACGGTTCATAGTGTACAGGTGCAGACCGTCGGCACCGTGCTCTTTGAGGTCGCAAAGCTGACGGGCGGCATAATCTACACCGGCTGCCTGCAGACTCTCGGGGTCGTTCTCGTATTTGGCGAGAATCTTGATGACGGGGGAGGGCAGCGACGCACCGCACATAAAGACCATGCGGCTAATCTGCGACTTGCCCATAAACGGCATGATGCCCGCGGTAATGGGCACGGTGATACCGGCCTTGTCGGCAAGCTCGCGAAAACGGTAGAAGCACTCGTTGTCAAAAAAGAGCTGCGTCACAAAGAAGCTCGCGCCGGCGTCCTGTTTTTGCTTGAGGTATTCGACCGAGGCGTTGAGATCCTCACAGGCAATGTGGCCCTCGGGGTAGGCTGCGGCGCCCACGCAAAAGCCGGCGTCGACGAGCTCAGGGATGAGGTCGCGGGCGTAGGCGTAGTCCGAGGCGGGCTTGTCGTCCTCAGTCGCGCCGGCGGGAAGATCACCACGCAGGGCCAGGATGTTTTCAACGCCGGCGGTGCGATACTCGTCGATCTTGGCGGCGATGTCGGCGTGGGTGCGGCCCACGCAGGTGAGGTGCGCTACCGAGGGCGTATCGAATTCGCTCGAAATCATATGCGCGATGGGGGCGGTGGTGGCACCGTTACCCGAGCCGCCGGCCGAGCAGGTGACCGAGACAAAGCTCGGCGAAAGCTTGCATAGATTGCCTGCCACCTCGCGAGCCGTGTCGAGGGTAAGCTCGCCCTTGGGCGGGAACATCTCAAACGAAACGGGTGCGGTGCCCTGGGATGCTGCCTGCTTAAAAACCTCGTCGACGCGCATATCGTGCTCCTTTAGATACGTAATAGTGCGATGTGTTGTAAGGATTCTACAGCACCACTGTGCCACGACGGAGTTTCACTCGCTATTTGGGGATACCAATCGAAAATGCTTCGCTATCGGCATTTCCTATAACAGTGCGGTCAATGTAGGATGGGGCTATATTGAATGGTATCTGATGCGAAATACCAGTTAATAAAGCCCCGTCCCAAATTGATTACCCTTAAACCATGGGGAGAGGTCTGCAATTTATGCAGTTGATTGGCTGTTGAGGGTGGCAACGCCGCCTCGATAGGGTAACCTCAATGATTGGTTTCGCGACGGCAACATAACGGTAATGTCGCGGAAACACGGCGAGTCTAAGCTATGACTCGTTCGTTAGTAATCAACACCGCTTCTCACGCGGTGCCGATACGAAGGGAGTTCCGTATGGCCGAACTTACTGACCGCTTCGGGACCATGGTGTTCTCTGAGGAAGTCATGAAGGACTACCTCCCCAAGGACATTTGGAAGCGCCTTGCTGCAACCCTCGAGGGCGGTGAGCCGCTCGACCTGGACGTGGCCAACGCCGTTGCCCATGCCATGAAGGTCTGGGCCATCTCCAAGGGCGCGACGCACTATGCGCACTGGTTCCAGCCGCTTTCGGGCATTACTTCCGAGAAGCACGACAGCTTCCTGGAGCCCAACCACGACGGCACCGCCATTACCAAGTTTACGGGCAAGAACCTCATCCAGGGCGAGCCCGATGCCTCGAGCTTCCCCAACGGTGGCCTGCGTGCTACCTTCGAGGCCCGTGGCTACACCGCTTGGGACCCCACTAGCCCCGCCTTTATCAAGGACGATGTCCTGTGCATCCCCACGGCTTTCTGCTCCTACACGGGCGAGGCCCTGGACAAGAAGACCCCGCTGCTGCGCTCCATGACCGCGCTCTCGCGTGAGTCCAAGCGCGTTTTGGCGCTGTTTGGCAAGACCCCCAAGAAGGTCGTTCCTTCCGTGGGTGACGAGCAGGAGTACTTCCTGATCAAGAAGGACGCTTACCGCAAACGCAAGGACCTGGTCATCACCGGCCGCACCCTTTTTGGTGCTGCTCCATGCAAGGGCCAGGAGCTCGAGGAGCACTACTTTGGCGCTATCCGCCCCACCGTCTCGGCCTATATGAAGGACCTTGACGATGAACTGTGGGCGCTTGGCATTCCCGCCAAGACCAAGCACAACGAGGTTGCTCCCTGCCAGCATGAGCTCGCACCGGTCTATGGCGAAGTCAACGAGGCCATCGACCAGAATCTGGTCATGATGGAGAAGATGAAGCTCATCGCCTCCCGCCACGACTTGGTCTGCCTGCTGCACGAGAAGCCCTTCGAGGGCATTAACGGTTCGGGCAAGCACAACAACTGGTCGCTTGGCACCGAGTCCGAGAATCTGCTCGATCCGGGCGACACCCCGCTCGACAATCTGCAGTTCATCGTCTTCCTCACCGCGGTGATCGAGGCCGTCGATAACTATCAGGAGCTCCTGCGTGCCTCTGTTGCCTCGGCCGGCAACGACCATCGTCTGGGCGCCAACGAGGCTCCTCCGGCGATTATGTCCATCTTCCTGGGCGACCAGCTTACCGAGGTCGTCGAGAAGATCATCGATGGCAAGGCTTCCGTCCATGCCACGCGCGGCGTGCTCGACCTGGGCGCCGATACCCTGCCCAAGCTGATGCAGGACAACACCGACCGCAACCGCACCTCCCCGTTTGCCTTCACCGGTAACAAGTTCGAGTTCCGTGCCTGCGGCTCCGAGCAGAACGTCTCCGACTCCAACCTGGTGCTCGATGCTGCCGTGGCCAAGTCGCTCAAGTCCTTCGCCGACGCGCTTGAGGGTACGCCCGAGGATGAGTTCCAGGACGCTGCGCTCGAGTACTGCAAGAAGGTCCTGACCGACCACCAGCGCATCCTCTTTTCCGGCGATGGCTACTCCGACGAGTGGCCCGTTGAGGCCGAGAAGCGCGGCCTTGCCAACAACAAGACCACGGCCGACGCCCTGCCCGCCTTTGTTTCCGATAAGGCCATCGCGCTCTTTGAGGAGACGGGTGTCCTGACCAAGGCCGAGGCTCAGTGCCGCTACGACTGCAAGCTCGAGAAGTACAACAAGCTCATGAACATCGAGGCCACCACGATGGTTCGCGAGGCGCGTCGTACCTATCGCCCGGTCATTACCGCATATGCCACCAAGGTCGCTAAGGGCCTTGAGACTATTCGCGCCGCCGGTGCCGAGGCCGCCATGCAGTGCGAGCAGAACACGCTCAACAAGCTCTGCAACGGTATCACCACCATCAACGACTCCATCAAGGCGCTCGACGCCGTGCATCAGAAGGCCGAAGCCCTCGATGGTCAGGAGCAGGCCAACGTGTACGCGCACGAGGTCGTTCCCGCTATGGATACGCTGCGCGCCGCCGTGGATGCCATGGAGGAGATTGTGGCCGCTGACTACTGGCCGGTCCCGACCTACGACGACATTCTGTTCTATGTGTAACAGACACGTTTGATTTTGCGTGTGAAGGGGTCTCGCCTGTGTGAGGCCCCTTCTTTTTTGCCGCTTTGACCTGCTTTGAACTTGCAGCCGAGCGAGCGTTTCGCGCGGGGCATCTTAAAAGTTGTAACCTGTTTTGGCATGCGGACGTTCCGGGCGTTTGTTCATAAAGGGGAGGATGATCCGATGAGGGTATTCGATATCGTGTTTAGCCCGACCGGCGGAACGGAAAGGGCGTCTGGCTACATTGCCAATGCGTTGGAAGGGGAAACCGTTGCTGTAGATCTGACCGATAGCGGGCTTGGTTTTCGCACGGTTGCGATGACAAAAGAGGATGTAGCCGTGATCGCGGTACCCTCGTATGGCGGGCGAGTCCCGGCTGTGGCTGCGGAGCGCTTGGGTATGATGAGGGGAAACGGTGCGCAGGCGGTTCTGGTTTGTGTTTACGGAAACCGCGCGTATGAGGACACGCTGGTCGAGCTTGAGGATGCGGCAAAGGGCGCGGGCTTTCGGGTGATCGCGGCGGTTTCTGCCATCGCCGAGCATTCTATTGTTCGCCAGTTTGCAGCCGGTCGGCCAGACCCACAGGACGCGGCGCAGCTCGCTGGGTTTGCGAATCAGATTCAGCAAAAGATATCTGCAGGAGATGCTTCTGAGCTGGCTATTCCGGGCAATCGTCCCTATAAGAAGGCCGGGGGCGCCGGTATGGTGCCCAAGGCCACAAAAGAGTGCACCGCTTGCGGGGCTTGTGCCGCAGCGTGCCCTGTTGGCGCTATCGATAAAGACGATCCCAAGCGGGTGGACAAAAAGGCCTGCATTTCCTGCATGCGTTGCGTTGCCGTGTGTCCGTGGGGCGCTCGCGCGGTAAATCCCGTCATGCTCTCTGCGGCTACCAAGATGTTGAGCAAAGTCTGCGCCGAACGGAAGGAGTGCGAGCTGTTTATCTAGCGCAAGGGCGTTGAGTACTTTTCGTCTTATAACGGCAAAAAGAACGAACCCGTCGGACCTTACATCCGGCGGGTTCGAACATTTTAAAGTTGGTGCCCCCAGCGGGATGTCCGCGTGCGGCTGACGCCGCCCGCTTCCGCTGCGTCGCTCCGCTCCTTGCGTGCTGCGCTGGAAAACGCTTGCGCGTTTCCTCAGCTCCGCACCCTGTCGGGTTCGAATCCCGGCACATGGATAGCAAAAAGCCCGTCACCGCAAGGGTAACGGGCTTCTCGTTTCAAATGGTGCCCCCAGCGGGATTCGAACCCGCGATATCCACCTTGAAAGGGTGGCGTCCTTGGCCGCTAGACGATGGGGACAGCGGGAAAGAGTATAGCAGACTTTTCTATCCGTTCACATATCGTTGGCAGATTGAAAAACCACCACACAGGAGTGGGTTTCTATTCCGATATTCAAATATCTCAATCTGTAACATCTGGGCGGGCAAATCGGCTCTATCTGTTACAGATCGAGACAGACGGCGGGCGTCGGGACGAATATCTCAATCTGTAACAGTAAGACGACTTTCAACGGCCTAGATGTTACAGATCGAGACAAACAAACGTGGCAGATCAAAACCACCACAAAGGTGCCTGTCCCCTTTGTGGTGGCGGGGCGTTAGGGGAGGAGCTTCATTGCGGCGTCGTGGGCAGCGTGCTCGTAAGCGTCGTCGAGGGGTTTGAGCGGCAGCAGGGCGGTGGTCTGTGCATCGCCACGGTGCTCGAGAGCGTGGGCGATGAGCCAGTCGGCGAGCTCGGGGTTCTTGGGCAGTGCCGGTCCGTGTAGGTATGTGCCGATGACACCCTTGTAGATGAGGCCCTCAAAGCCATCGTCGCCGTTGTTGCCGGTACCCGTGACGACGGACGTTCCGAGCGGCGTGGCCTCTGCATCGAGCAGGGTGCGGCCGCCGTGGTTCTCAAATCCCACAAAGGGCTCGGGTGCCAGGTCGGTCTTGACGGCGACGTTGCCGATCAGGCGGTCGGAGCCGCGCACGGTTTCGGCGGCAATGACGCCCAGGCCCTCGATGCGATTCTCGCCCATATAGTACGAACGGCCGAGTAGCTGATAGCTGCCGCAGATAGCGAGCAGCGAGCCGCCATCCTCAACATAGGCTGCGACCTTGTCTTTTTGAGCGAGCAGCTCGTGTGCCACAGCTAGCTGATCGCGGTCGGAGCCACCGCCCATCATGACGATGTCGGCGTCGGTGAGATCGAGCGTCTCGCCCATGCGGACCTCGTCCACGCGCGCGGGAATGCCGCGCCAAGCGCAGCGGCGCTCGAGGGCGATGACGTTGCCGCCGTCGCCATAGAGGTTGAGGGCATCGGGATACAGGTAGACGATGCGTAGCGGGCGCGAAAGCTCGACCGGCGCAATATCGGTGGGGACAACGCTGCCATCGGCGCGCGTTACGGCGTGGGAGGCGACCGAGCTCGCATCGGCGCTCTTAAGCTCGTTGAGCTCCTGGACCAGCGGCGGGAAGGCCGTGTAGTTGGCGACGGCGTAGAAAGTATCGCCAGCCTCCTCGTCCGCCACGGCGCCGATCGCTTGCTCGATATTCGAGATGATGGTGGCGTCGATGCCGGCGTACTTCAGACGTACCTGCATATCGTGTGCACGCGTGCCGCCGGCAAAGGCGACAAGCCCTGGGGTATCGGCGATGCGCTCGAAGTCGACGTCGTAGATCCACGATACATCGTGGCCGTCGGCATCGTTGTCGTTGAGGAAGAAAGCGCAGAGTCTGCCGCCTGCAGTCTTGATGGACTGGATTTGTCGATCGAAGCCTACGGGATTCTTAGCCAGGTTGGCCTCGACGGTGCGGCCGGCGATATCCCAGCGCCCCATGCGTCCGCCGGCGGGCACATAGGCATCGAGCGTGGGCTGCAGGTGCGCCGTATCCACGCCCAACTCATGTGCGGCAAAGAATGCGGCGGCAACGTTGTAGACCATGTACAGACCGTTGTAGCGCGTGGCGATGTGTACGGCAGCCGCGTTGGACGCAGATCCAAAGACCAGGTCAAAATCGTAGCCGTCGCAGCCGAGCTCCACGCCCGTCACGCGACGGACAAGCGCAGGGCGTGCCCAACCGCACGAGGGGCAATGGTAGGCACCGAGCTGGCCGTATTGCACGTAGTCGTACTCCAACGGGGTGTTGCACTGCGAGCAAAAGCGCGAGTCGCTAATGCGGTCAGACTCGGTGTCGGTGGCGCCGTCGATGCCAAAGGCGATGCTTGCATTGGGAACGCGCACGGCGATCGCGGCACACAGCGGGTCGTCGGCGTTATAGATGAGCGTCGTTGTCGGCGAAAGCTCCAGCGCGTGGGCGATGACGTCCTGGGTGTGGTCGATCTCGCCGTAGCGGTCCAGCTGGTCGCGGAACAGGTTGAGCAGCACAAAGTAGGTCGGCTTGAGCTTGGGCAGGACGCGCACCGTGTAGAGCTCGTCGCACTCAAAGACGCCTACGCGCTTGCTGCTGGCGGTTCGCTTAAGGTTGCCACGCGCCTCGAGCAGGGCACCAACCACGCCCGGCTCCATGTTGTTTCCGGCACGGTTGCATACCACGGTGGCGCCGCTGGCGGCAACGGCATCGGCGATGAGGTTGGAGGTGGTGGTCTTGCCGTTGGTGCCGGTGATCACCACACTGCGGTCGACAAGGCCCGCGAGGTCGCTTAGCAGCTCGGGGTCGATCTTCATGGCGATGCGGCCGGGGAGTACGCCGCCCTGGCGCTTAAGGACGGAGCGCAGCCCCCAGCGGGCGATATCGCTCGAGGTGCAGGCGAGAGATGAGCGGAAGTTCATGAAGCCGTTCCTAACGTGAATGACATGGTCGTGACGTTTGTGCCGTTAAAAGCCGTAGCGGCGCGCAAATTCCTGGGCAAGCTGCGATACGTCTTCGCAAGCGCTGGCCCAGGGGCAAAGTCGGAGTATCCGAGATGATGCCGTCGGCCGTCCCAAACTGCCTGATGCGAAAGGTCCCAGGGGTCGTGCGGTTCGGGCCGGCAGGGAAGATACGGCGTCTGATACATGGGGGTTCAGCAAAAAGAACGCGCCGCCCTCGCAGCGGTTGGCAAACTCACGCAGCGCGCGTGTCGCCGGGCGCATCTTGTTCGTTTGAACAGCAAGATCGTGCGGGCGAGCAGGTACCAGGGGGTAGTTCTCGAGGGTATCGGCCCCATCTGCTCCTCGAGCTGGTGGGCCAGGGCAAAAAAGCCGTCCTCGTCTTCTAGGCGAGCGAGGGCGAGTAGCACGGTGCCTGCAGCTCGGGTGGGATAGCCTTCCGCCTTAAGGACGCGGCGGGCGTAGTTGGCGGCAGCACGGTAGCGAGCGCTCGCCATGCACAGCTGCGAGATGGCCTCGAGCGTGTGGAGCCACCCGATAAGAGCCGGCTCGCTTACGGTGAGATCGGCCGCCGTCACGCCGTCTGCCAGCACCTTGTTGGCCCAGTAGTGCGGGGCCTCCATGTCGAACCCGGGCACGCTCTGTTGCAGGTAGTCGGCCGTGCTCGCCTCGAGCTTCATCAGATCGCCCAGGCAGGCATCGACGGGCGTGTCCGCCAGGATGATGGCGAGCAACTGGGCATCGACGGCCAGCGCATCGACACGAACAATCTTGAGCAGCTCGTCGCGCATGTCGTCGAACAGGCGGTTGCGCGTCTGCTCAAACTCCTCGTCGCTGCCCATGTCCTCGATGCGATGGAGTTCGTCGAGCAAGTGGCGGTGGACGCCGGCATAGGACAGCAGCGCTTGGGTATGCTCGGTCTGCGCATACTTATGAGGGTTGACGCTCACGTTGTTATGGACAAGCTCGCGTGCTGCATCGGTGAGTTCGGGGTGCGACGCAACGTAGGCGCGCTCCAGGTAGGCGGGGATGTAGACGCTCGGATCCATTAGAGGTCTCCTCCCTTAAACGGCAAGCCCTGCTCGGCCGCCCGCAGGATGCGCTCGTCGATCTGGGAACGCACGATATCGTTGGTGGCGACCCAGGCGGCAAAGCTGGCATTGTCGGGGGCGCCCAGGCCCTCCTGCAGTACCGGCGTCGCCTCGGACAGCGCAAGGACAAGCTCGTCGGTGGAGCCCACGCCCACGTTGACGCGGGCATAGACGCCATCGGGAAACTCGGTTTGGAAGTAGAGTGCTTCGGCCGCGTGCGGGCATGAGCGCACCAGGATGCGCAAGTAGCGCTCGGCACCCTCGTAGTCCAGCTCGCGCCAGGCAGCGCTCATCAGCGCGATGAGCGTCCATGGGTCCAAGTCGCGCTCCGCGTCCTTGGGACGACGGCGTAGCGGCGTGTTGGTGAGATAGGGGACGGAGTGGGCAGAGCGAAAGCGCTTGAGCTCCTCGGCGGGGTATTCGAGCTTCGCCATGGCGAGCATCGCGGTGTGACGGACGCCGGCCGGATCGTTGGGGGCAAAGTCGAGGCTGCGGTTTGCGGCTTCGAGCGACATGCGATAGCGGCCGCTAATGAGGGCGCGCGACGCAAGGGCGGCAAGCCAGCGCAGGTAGGGGCGGCGCATAAGGTCGCCTGCGGCCTCGCGCTCGTAGGGGTCCTGCGCCGAGGCGATCTTGAGTGCCAGGTCGTGCTCGACTTCATCGCGCTTGGATACCAAGTACTGTACGTACTCCTCGTTGGAGTTGGCGGTGAGGGCGATCAGCATGCGCTGGGCATCCCAGTTGGTGGGGTCGAGCGCGGCTGCCTCGCGAAGCATGTTCTCGGCAGCGGCCTCTTCTTGCTCTGCCTGGGTATCGTCAGGGATAAAGGGAATGCGGTAGTCGACAGCCTCGACCACCTTGGCAATGAGGTGCCCGGCGCGGTCGCGGTCGTGCACGATGAGCGGCGCGGGGTTGCGGGTGAATTGTTCCATCAGACGCTCTACGGCGGCACCGTCGGTGAGCGGGATATTGTCGCGGCGCAAGGCCTCAAGAACGAGGCGATGGCAATCCTCTTGAATGGGATCGAATGCCATGGGGCCTCCTTTGCTGCGGTTAGGGTTCAAATGTCTCTATATAAGGTTCTAGTTTACCCGCATGTGGCACACCGGGGGTGCCGCACTTGGACATGCACCTTTGCACCACGAAGACGGATGTCGCACAAATGTCGGCACCTTGGACGACTGAGTGGTATCACGGTGCCGCAAACGGTCGATTTTTGGCGGCGAACGGGGCGCATTTTGGAGGGCCACAGTCCTGCCCGGGATATGTGGTCAACCTTGATAAAACGTTTGCCCAGCTTGGGAGTATGAATGCCCCACAAGGGTCTTCAGGGATAGAAAAAACGTTTCATCATTGTCGGCTTTAGGTGAATAACTGACCAACCAGAACGGTAGAATAGTGTTTGTCTGAGCGTTGAGACGTTTAGACATCGCGCATTGTCATCGCCGGCAACGCGCAAAACGGTCCTAACGGAGCCAATTGGGTGCTCCGTTATATACGCAAGTCTAAGAGGGGCTTGTTTAGGAGGCACAGTATGGGACGTTTTACCAATCCTCGCGATCTGTACTTTGGTGAGGGTGCTCGCCACGAGGTGAAGAACCTCAAGGGCAAGAAGGCCATCATCGTTTCTGGCGGCAGCTCTATGCGCCGCGGCGGGTTCCTGCAGGACGTTGAGGCCGACCTCAAAGAGGCCGGCATGGAGGTCAAGCTGTTCGAGGGCGTCGAGTCCGATCCGTCCATCGAGACGGTCATGAAGGGCGCCGAGGCCATGCGCGAGTTCGAGCCCGACTGGATTATCGCCATCGGCGGCGGCTCGCCCATCGATGCCGCTAAGGCCATGTGGGTCTTCTACGAGTATCCCGAGGAGTCCTTCGATAACATCATCCAGCCGTTCAGCTTCCCCGAGCTGCGTCAGAAGGCTCACTTCTGCGCCATCTCCTCTACCTCCGGTACCGCTACCGAGGTCACTGCCTTCTCCGTCATTACCGACTATGCCAAGGGCATCAAGTACCCGCTGGCCGACTTCAACATCACCCCTGATGTCGCCATCGTCGACCCCGAGCTCACCTACACCATGCCCGCCAAGCTGTGCGCTCACACCGGCATGGACGCTCTGACCCACTGCATGGAGGCCTACGTTTCCACCTGCGCTTCCATGTTCACCGACGCCAACGCTCTGCACGGCATCCGCGAGATCGTCGAGTGGCTGCCCAAGTCCTATGCTGGCGACCATGAGGCCCGTCAGCACATGCACGAGGCTCAGTGCATCGCCGGTATCGCCTTCTCCTCGGGCCTGCTCGGCATCGTTCACTCCATGGCTCACAAGACCGGTGCTGCCTTCGAGAACGGCCACATCATCCACGGTGCTGCTAACGCCATGTACCTGGGCAAGGTCATCCAGTGGAACTCCAAGGATCCCCGTGCTGCCGAGCGTTATGCTTACGTGGCCAAGGAGATCCTGCACCTTCCCGGCGAGACCAACGAGGAGCTCATCGCCGCGCTCGTCCAGAAGATTCGCGACCTCAACGACCAGCTCAACATTCCGCAGTCCATCAAGGATTACGCGAATGGTGGCGTGAAGGTCGACGCCGAGAACCCGCAGATGGTTTCCGAGGAGGAGTTCCTCGCCAAGCTGCCCGAGATCGCCGCGAACGCCGAGACCGACGCCTGCACGCCGGAGAACCCGCGTGAGACCAAGGCTGCCGACTTCGAGAAGATCCTCAAGGCCTGCTACTACGACACCGACATCGATTTCTAATCGACTCTTGTTATCGTAACGAGGGGCTCCGCACGTATCCGTACGGAGCCCCTTTCTTTTTCTTTAGAGAATGGGATAGTTATGGCTGCAATTTTCAATAGCCCCAGCAAGTACATCCAGGGTCCGGACGAGCTGGCCAAGCTCGGCTCCTATGTCGAGCCGCTCGGCGCTAAGGCCCTCGTCATCGTGACGCCTTCGGGCAAGAAGCGCGTCGGCACCAAGATCGAGGGCGGCTTTGCCGAGGCTAAGGCCGAGCTGCTGTTTGAGGACTTTAACGGTGAGTGCTCTAAGGGCGAGGTCGATCGCCTGGTTGCGCTCGCTCGCGACAACGGTTGCGACATCATCGTCGGCGTCGGTGGCGGCAAGATCCTCGACACCGCGAAGGCCGTCGCCTATTACCTGGAGTCCCCGGTTATCATTTGCCCCACCATTGCTTCGACCGATGCCCCGTGTTCGGCGCTTTCGGTGCTCTATACCGATGACGGCCAGTTCGACAAGTACCTCTTCTTGAAGGCAAACCCCAATATCGTCCTTATGGATACGACGGTTATCGCGGCGAGCCCGGTGCGCCTGACGGTTTCCGGTATGGGCGATGCGCTCGCAACCTATTTCGAGGCTCAGGCGACGCACGATGCCGACGGCGGCACCTGCGCTGGCGGCAAGGGCGGCATGGCCGGCCTGGCGCTCGCCAAGCTCTGCTACGAGACGCTTATGGCCGATGGCGTCAAGGCCAAGGTCGCGCTGGAGAAGGGTGCGCTGACGCCTGCCGTCGAGCACATCATCGAGGCCAACACGCTGCTTTCGGGCATTGGCTTTGAGAGCTCGGGCCTTGCTGCTGCTCATGCCATCCACAATGGTCTGACGATGCTGCCCGAGTGCCACGGCATGTATCACGGCGAGAAGGTCGCCTTTGGCACCATCGTCCAGCTGGTACTCGAGAATGCCCCGACCGAGAAGCTCGAGGAAGTCTTGGGCTTCTGCATTGAGCTGGGCCTGCCGGTCACGATGAAGGAACTTGGCGTTGCCGAGCTTACGCGCGAGCAGGCCATGATTGTTGCCGAGGCCGCCTGCGCACCCGATGACACCATGTGCAACATGCCGTTTGAGGTGACGCCCGAGATGGTCGCAAACGCCATCCTGGGTGCCGACGCGCTGGGCCACTACTATCTCATGGATGAGTAAATCAAGCTAAGGAAGGGGCAAAGCCAGCAGATGACTTTGCCCCTTTTTGCTATGGTGCAAAGGGGTAAGGTTACTTTGCACCAATCGTTGTTTGATGAAGGGCGGATTCTCGTATGGCGCTTCCTATGGTTTACGGCGGTCCCGGCCGGTATGTTCAGGGGCCGGGCGAACTGTCGCGTCAAGGCAGGTATTTGTCATGGTTGGGCTGCGCTGCCTATGTCTTGTTTGACCAGGGCACCGAGGATCGGCTGTGCAAGCAGATCGTCGATGGATTTCTGGACGAAGACCTAAGTGAGCCGTTCTTTAAGATTTATGACGGTCCGTGTACGGAAGACGCCGTTGTCGAAATGGCTAAGGAAGCCCAGGCCGAGTATTGCGACATGGTGGTGGGTATTGGCGGCGGCAAGATGCTCGATATCGCCAAAGCAGTAGCGTTTTATGCCGAGCTGCCGTTGTGCGTATGCCCCACGGCGGCTTCGATGGACGGTCCGTGCAGCGCGATTTCGGTGCTGTATCACGAGGATGGGTCGTTCGACCACTACCTGATGCTCGAGAAGAATCCAGACCTGGTCGTGGTCGATACCAACGTGGTCGCGGCAGCCCCACTGCGTATGACGGTCGCTGGCATGGGCGACGCACTGGCAACGTACTTCGAGGCGCGTTCGTGCGCCGCGGCGCACGGTACCAACGAGCACGGTGGCGAGCCGGGGCACTTGGCTCTGGTCGCGGCTCGCGCCTGCTACGACACGCTCATGGAGTGCGGCGTCGCTGCAAAGCGCGATCTCAAAAAGGGCCGTACATCGCCGGCAGTTGAGCGTCTGATCGAGTGCAATATTCTGCTCTCGGGCGTCGGCTTTGAGAGCGGTGGCTTGGCGTTGGCGCATGCCATCGCCAACGGTCTGACGATTCTGCCCGAGTGCAAGGCAATGCATGGCGAGGCCGTGGCATTTGGCCTGGTGGTGCAGCTGCGCCTGGAGCGTGCACCCGAGCTTGATCAGGTGCTCGAGTTTTGCCAGCGCGTTGGTCTGCCGACGACGCTCGAGGAGCTGGGCCTTGGCGAGATTTCCGATGCCGATCTGCAGAGTGTTGCAAATGCGGTCTTTAGAAATGAACGTAATATGGCCAACGAGCAGGCAAAGGTGACCAAACAAAAGCTCGTGCAGTTCATGTGCGAGGCATAGTTTGGCGCTTGATTGACCTTGTGCAATCGAGGCGGCGATGGGCCATGGGCTATTTGCCGCAAAGATGCGCCGCGTGTAATTTGCCCGAGGCGTGGGCCGATAGCGTATCATTATCTCTTGCTTGTTTGCACTGCTCAGGGAGGGGCCGCGCATGGCGCAGGAACACGATCTGTTTGATGACATTATCGAGATCAGCAAGGGTTTCGACTTTCTTAAAAACCCGCTTGGCGGTGTGACCGATGCACTCGATCCGTCGGCACCGCAGTGGAATCCTGCCGACTACAAGGAGCGTCCGCGCGGCAACACCATTCCGTGCTTGACCTGCAAAAACGAAAAGACCGGCTGTACCGCGTGCATGGACGTGTGCCCGGTCAACGCCATCGAGGTCGAGGAAGACGCCATCGAGATCCTCGACTCCTGTCGCAAGTGCGGCCTGTGCGCCGCTGCCTGTCCGACCGAGGCGATCATCTCGCCGCGCCTGGCGCCCAAAAACCTGTATGACGACATTGTCTCGGCGGCGACGAGCCACGAGACCGCCTACGTCACCTGCACGCGCGCCCTCAAGCGCATGCCGCGCGAAAACGAGGTCGTCGTCGCCTGTGTGGGCGATATTACGGCCGAGACCTGGTTCTCGGTGCTGGCCGACTATCCCAACGTGAGCGTCTACCTGCCACTGGGCGTGTGCGATAAGTGTCGCAACACCGGTGGCGAGGATATTCTGGGCGAGGCGATTGCGAAGGCCGAGGAGTGGTCTGGCACGGGTATGGGCCTGGAGGTCGATCCCAAGAGCCTCAAGTGCCATAAGCTTCGCGAGTACGAACGCAAGGAGTACATGGAAAAGATCGCCCGCACGACGGGCCTGACGGTGACCAAGCTCAACCCGGCGACGGCGGCGCTGGCTTCGGTGACGCAGAAGCTCAAGGCCCATCGCCATCAGATTACCCAGCTGGAGCGCACGCTCAACACCATGTGCGGCACCACGACGACCAAGCGTCGCCGTTCGCTCACGCACGGGCGCCAACTGGTGCTCTCAACGTTGCAAAACCACCCCGAGCTTGCCCAGAACATGCAGGTGAGCACGCCGGAGTGCGATTTTGACAAGTGTACGTCGTGCGGCGAGTGCGTCAATGTATGCCCCACGTTCGCCTGCTATTTGGTGGGAAGCGGCCGCTTTGCGTTGGAGTCGACGTATTGCTTGGGCTGCGGTGCCTGCGTCAAGGTGTGCCCCGAGCATGCGCTCAAGTTGGTTGAGCATGACGCGTCCAATCTGGTCGTCGTCGATCCCGAAGCCGAGGAAAAGGCCGCCCAGAAGGCGAAGGCCCACGAGGAGGCCGAGAAGGTCAAGGCCGAGGCAAAGGAAAAGCTCAACAAGATGCTCGACCAAGTAGAAAAGCTCGCGGACTAGCTAAAAGAGCGTAAATGATGGCCGGTGGGACAGGTACTGCCCCGCCGGCCAAAAAAGTTGCGGTGGAATAGTTCCTGTTTTGCCCTTAAGCTGGCCATTCTAGGAACTATTCCACCGCAACTAATAAATGGTTAGTTCATGCTACTTTGGTGGCCGGTTCGACCGGTACCGTTGCGCGTCACGGTTTCATGGAGCAAAAAGAACCCGGGAACCTGTTTGGTCTCGGTGTATTCCATAAGGATACCGTCGGCGTTGTAGGTCTGTCCGCGTATAACGGCGAGTGCGTTAAAGTCGTCGAGATCGAGCACGCGCGTATCCTCGGGCGTGGGATGCTCGATCGTTACATCGCGTTTGCCCGTGGCAATCTTAATGCCAAGGTCTTCTTCGAGGTAACGATAGATCGAGTCGTTGACAATCTCGGGTGTCAGCCCCGGTACCTGTGAGCTTAGGTAATAGGAGTCGTCGGAGCACACGGCTTGTCCGTCTGCATAACGGATGCGTTTGGCGCGTGTGAGCTCACAGCCTTCGGGAAACCCGGTAATCTTGGAGAGCGCCTTGCTGCAGATGAGGAGCTCAAAGACGGTGGTGACAGTCTTGAGCTCAAAGCCTCGGTTGGCCGCGATTTCCTTAAAGGTCTCGAGTCCGCCGCCACCACGACTCTTCTCGTCACTGATGTTGCGAATGACGCGCATGCCTTTGCCTTGCTGGGGGAGCACGTAACCATCTGCCGCAAGCATCGAGATGGCGCGACGGACCGTCATGCGCGAACAGTCAAACAGCTGCGTGAGCTCAGTCTCCGAAGGCAGATAGCTCTGATAGGCGTATGTGCCGTCGTCAATCGACTGCTTCACGTTGTCATAAATAGTTTGGAAGATGGCTCGCGCCATGACGGTCTCCTAGAGCTGGGTGCGTGAACGACGGATGAGGGCCGTCCGCGCAGGTGTCAATCGATTTACTTGCTGGGGTCGATTATATATTTACCCATGGCACGCAGAGCTGGGTCTGACAGGATGGCGCCGAGTTCGTCGAGGGAAGCCACCTTGGCGACCATCGAGGATACGTCGAGCCTGCCAGAGTCGATGAGCTCGAGCGCGCGACGCTGCGTATAAGGGTTGATGTAGGACGAGGTAAGCACAAGCTCCTTCTGGAAGACCTCGAAGGGCTTGACGGTGATTGTCTCATCGGGCTTGGTGAGGCCGAACATCATGACCGTAGCCTTGTGGCCGGCGATCTGGATGGCCTGCTCGATGGTGACGGGCTTGCCAACACACTCGATAACGACATCGACGTTGCCGACGCCCTCCTGCTCCAGGCGGGCCGGGACGTCCTCGTGGATGGAATCAATTGCCAGGTCGGCGCCGAGTTTGAGCGCAACCTCGCGCTTGCCTTCGACGGGCTCGAGCAAGACAACCTTGGTGGCGCCGGCGTTTTTAGCAAGCTGCATCATGAGCAGACCGATCATGCCACCGCCGATAACGACAACTGTGCTGCCGGGCTTGATGTTGCACATATCGATGCCGTGCAGGCAGCAGGCGACGGGCTCGGTCATAGCACCCTGCTCAAAGCTGGTGTGATCGCCCAACTTGTAGACTTGCTGCATATCGACGGAGCAGTACTCGGCAAAGCCGCCGTTAACGGTGGTCCCGTAACCGGTCATATGCTCGCAGTAGTGGTTGATTCCGTCGCGGCAGGGTTCGCAGCAGCCGCAGGGATGGTTTGGGTCGATGCACACGCGATCGCCCGGTTTAAAGCCAGCGACATCGCTGCCCACGGCCTCGACAACGCCCGCAAACTCATGACCAAGGATCGTGGGCGGGGTAACGTCCGCTGCGCCCTTGTCGCCTTCATAGATATGAACGTCGGTACCGCAGACGCCGCAAGCTTTGACGTTGATCAGAACGTCGCGCCTGCCCACGGCCGGCTTTGCCGATTCCTCGACTCTGAGGTCGTGCTTTCCATAGAAGACCGCGCTTTTCATGGTGACTCCTTAACGTGGCGGTGAATGTTGTAATGAAGTATAGGCGTGTATGCAGATATAGACAAGCATATCTAGACAAGTAGAAAAGAATTATGAATTGTGGCCATCAGCTATATCAGCTTTAGCAGGTGAAATACTGGACATATACCGTTTACGGCTAATAATCAACCGTTTACCGACCGTAGTATTGATGCTAACTTGTCTAGATAAGTGATATGATAAAAATAGAAGCGCAAGAAGTCGGGGACACGGGCCCACCCGTCCCATTGCACGAGGTACACGCAAACGGCGCGTCTGCGGTCTCGAGTGAAGCCAAAACCGCAGCCGCTCCGAATGAAGAGAGGGGGATTCCCCGTCATGATGCAAAAGATACAACGTTTCGGCGGTGCAATGTACACGCCTGCAATTCTTTTCGCATTTTCCGGAATCGTCGTCGGCCTGGGTACGTTGTTTACCACCGAGGCGATCTTTGGCGAGATGGCCACTGCGGGCCATCTTTGGTTTGATTGCTGGAATGTGCTGCTCCAGGGTGGTTGGACGCTCTTTAACCAGATGCCGTTGCTGTTTTGCGTAGCGTTGCCAATCTCGCTCGCGAACAAGCAGAACGCTCGCTGCTGCATGGAGGCTTTGGCCATCTACCTTACCTTCAACTACTTTGTAAGCACAATCTTGGGGCAGTGGGGCCCTGTCTTTGGGGTCGACTACTCTGTCGAGGCGGGCAGCGGTACTGGTCTTGCCACTATCGCAAGCATCAAAACGCTTGATATGGGCATCATGGGCGCGCTTATCATTTCAGGTATCGCCACGATGCTTCACAACAAGTACTTCGACACCGAACTTCCTGAGTGGTTGGGCGTGTTCTCGGGCTCCGTGTTCATCTATATGATCGGTTTCTTCGTTATGGTTCCGGTCGCTCTTATCGCCTGCCTGGTGTGGCCGCATGTCCAGGCTGCTATCTCCGCCTTCCAGGGATTCATCCTTTCCGCCGGTACGTTCGGCGTGGGCGTCTTTGCTTTCTTCGAGCGCGTGCTGATCCCTACAGGCCTGCACCACTTTATCTATACGCCGTTCTATTACGACAACGCGGCGGTCAACGGTGGCATCTTTGCTGCTTGGGCCAACATCCTGCCCCAACTGGCTGCCGATCCGAGCATTGCTCTTAAGGATGCCGCACCCTGGGCTGCCTATACCTGCCCTGGTTGGACTAAGGTCTTCGGCTCGCTCGGCGTCGCCATTGCGTTTTATATGACCGCCAAACCCGAGCGCAAGCAGCGCGTCAAGGCTCTGCTCATTCCCGTCACCCTTACCGCTATGCTTTGCGGTATTACCGAGCCGCTTGACTTCACCTTCCTGTTCATTGCGCCCGGCCTGTTCGTCGTCCACTGCGTGCTCGGAGCGCTCGGCTGCATGGCTCAAAACCTCCTTGGCGTCGTGGGCATCTTCGACGGCGGCATCATCTCGATGCTCTCGTGGGACTGGCTGCCCCTTTGGGCCGCACACGGTCTGCAGTACGCCATCTCCATCCTTGTCGGTCTGTGCTTTACCGCTCTTTGGGTCGTGGTCTTCCGTTTCTTGATCATCAAGTTCGACTTTAAGACCCCCGGTCGCGAGGATGACGATGTTGAGGTCGAGCTCAAGTCCAAGGCCGACTACAAGCAAAAGCAGAGCGGTGCTGCTGCTAGCAAATCGGTCGCCCAGAGTAAGGATGACGAGCGCTTGGTGCTTGCCGAGAACATCCTCGATCTACTCGGTGGCACGGACAACGTCATCGATGTAACTAACTGCGCTACCCGTCTGCGCGTTAACGTCAAGGACAAAGGCGCCGTTGCACCCGAGGCTTCCTTCAAGGCAATCGGTACGCATGGCTTGGTGGTCCAAGGCCAGTCAATCCAGGTCATCATCGGCCTTACCGTCCCGCAGGTTCGCGAGAAGTTCGAGAGTCTTCTGTAAACCATCGTCCATCGAAACAATCGGCCTTGCAGAGCCGGTATGCACCGCAAGGCCGATTCTAGAGATAAAAACTCCACTTCTAGGTAACAATTCCAAACCGTGCAGGCCGCGTACGGGGATGGATTGAGCAAGCGGCCAGAATGAGGAGGACATCATGTCCAAGAAAAACTATGCCGTGACCATTGCCGGCGGTGGCTCTACCTTCACCCCGGGCATCGCTCTGATGCTGCTTGAGGAGCGCGACCGCTTCCCGGTCAACAAGGTGACCTTCTACGACAACAACGCCGAGCGCCAGGAGACCGTGGCCAAGGCCTGCGAGATCTACTTCCACGAGAACGCCCCCGAGGTTGAGTTTAGCTACACCACCGACCCCGAGACCGCATTCACCGGGACCGACTTCGTCCTTGCTCACATCCGCGTCGGCCTGTACGCCATGCGTGAGCTCGACGAGAAGATTCCTCTCAAGTACGGCTGCGTTGGCCAAGAGACCTGCGGTGCCGGCGGTATCGCCTACGGCATGCGCTCCATCGGCGGCGTTATCGAGATCCTCGACTACATGGAGAAGTACAGCCCCAACGCCTGGATGCTCAACTACTCCAACCCTGCGGCCATCGTCGCCGAGGCTTGCCGCGTGCTGCGCCCCAACAGCCGCATCATCAACATCTGCGACATGCCGATCGACCTCATGGATAAGATGAGCCGTATGTGCGGCATCAAGGATCGTCGCGAGCTGCAGTATAGCTACTACGGCCTCAACCACTTTGGTTGGTGGAGCAAGATCTACGACAAGGACGGCAACGACCTCATGCCGCAGATTAAGGAGCACATGGCTAAGAACGGCTACCTGGACGGCATCGAGCACGAGGCCGGCAAGGAGCAGCATGTCGAGGAGAGCTGGATTCACACCTTCGGCAAGGCCAAGGATGTCTATGCTGTCGATCCCGAGACGATTCCCAATACCTACCTCAAGTATTACCTGTACCCGGACTATGTCGTCGAGACGTCTGACCCCAACTACACTCGCGCCAATGAGGTTATGGACGGCCGCGAGAAGAAGGTCTTTGGCGCTTGCCGCGACATCATCGCCAAGGGTACGGCTAAAGACGGCGGCTTTGAGCCAGATGTACATGCCAACTACATCGTCGACCTTGCCTGCGCACTGGCCGAGAACACGCTCGAGCGCTTCCTGCTGATCGTCCCCAACGATGGCGCTGTGCCCAACTTCGACCCGACGGCCATGGTCGAGGTGCCTTGCATCGTCGGTTCCAACGGCTTTGAGAAGATCTGCCAGGGCCCGATTCCGCAGTTCCAGAAGGGCCTGATGGAGCAGCAGGTTTCCGTCGAGAAGCTCGTTGTCCAGGCTTGGGTCGAGGGCAGCTACCAGAAGCTCTGGCAGGCACTCACGCTCTCCAAGACCATTCCTTCGGCGAGCGTTGCTAAGCAGATCCTGGACGAGCTCATCGAGGCCAACAAGGATTTCTGGCCCGAGCTTAAGTAAGGACTGCAGTCTCGAACTCTCACTCATCTCTGCTTCATTTGCGCCGTCGTGGTGTCCGGATTCGCCCGGATGCTGCGGCGGCGCTATACTTATACGGTTTGAAGTACCTGTACCAAAAGGAGCTGTCGTGTCCCTTTCCATCGGTATCGTGGGCCTGCCCAACGTGGGCAAGTCGACGTTGTTCACCGCGCTTACCAAAAAGACCGGCCTTGCCGCCAACTACCCGTTCGCCACGATCGACCCCAACGTGGGTATCGTCGATGTGCCCGATAGCCGCCTGCAAAAGCTCGCCGACATCGTTAACCCCGGCCGCATTGTGCCGGCGACGGTCGAGTTTGTCGACATCGCTGGCCTGGTGAAGGGTGCCAACGAGGGCGAGGGCCTGGGCAACCAGTTCTTGGCAAACATCCGCGAGACCGACGCCATCTGCGAGGTCGTGCGCTACTTTAAGGACCCCAACGTCATGCGTGAGGTGGGCCGCACGGGCGAGTTCGTCGATCCCGCCGGTGACGCCGACACCATCATGACCGAACTCATCCTGGCCGATATGGGCACGCTCGAGAAGCAGCTGCCCAAGCTCGAGAAGGAGGCCAAGCGCGACAAGGAACTCATGCCCAAGTTCGAGGTTGCCCGCCGCCTGCTTGCCTGGCTCAACGAGGGCAAGCGCGCCGCATCCATGGAGATGACCGACGAGGAGCGCGCCGCTGCCAAGGGCCTGTTCCTGCTCACCATGAAGCCCATCCTGTATGTGGCTAACGTGGACGAGGATATGCTCAACGACGACCTGGCGCCCATCGATGGTGTCAAGCCGCTGCCGATCTGCGCCAAGATCGAGGCCGAGCTTTCCGAGCTCGATCCCGAGGATGCGGTCGACTACCTGGAGAGCTTGGGCCTGGAGCAGCCCGGTCTGGACGTGCTCGCACAGGCCGCCTACAAGCTGCTCGGCCTGCAGTCGTTCTTTACGGCCGGCGAGATGGAGGTCAAGGCCTGGACGGTGCGTCAGGGCGCGACCGCCCCGCAGGCCGCCGGAATTATCCACACCGACTTTGAGCGCGGCTTTATTAAGGCCGAGGTCATTGGCTATGACGACTACATCGAGCTTGGCGGCGAGCAGGGCGCCAAGGCTGCCGGCAAGCTGCGTATTGAGGGCAAGGACTATGTCATGGCCGATGGCGACGTCGTGCACTTCCGCTTTAACGTGTAAGGACGACGCATATGTTTAAATACGGCAAAAAAGCTGGCTACATGGGTATTGCGCTGCTCGTACTTGCGGTGATTCCGCTGGTGGTCGCAGCGTGTGTTATCCCCAACATTGGTCCCGAGGTGGCAACAAAGTTTAATGCTGCCGGCGAGGCGACGCGCTGGGGCAAGAGCTACGAGTTGCTGGCGCTGCCGGTGCTCAACTTGCTGCTGAGCGTGGCGACGTACTTTACGGCGGGACGTCAAGCTAAAAACAATGATGACTCCGCCGCCATGGCGCGCATCGTGTGCGAGCGCTACCTGCGCAACGGCTGCATCACGGGCGTGTTCCTCAACGTGATCAACGTCTACTTTATGTATTCGGCGATTACTGGAACGGGCTTTGGCTTTGGTTTCTAGCTTGTCCTTTTAGGCAACGAGCCTGCACGCATATTCAATGGCTGCTGCGAGGCCGCCGCTCGATCGTGGTTTAAAGACCATATCGGCGGCGGCCTCGTTTTCGTATCCGGCGCCGCGAAGGGCAAGTGCGATACCGGCTTCCAGGAGAAGGGGCAGACCGTGTTGGCTGGTTGCGATTACGGCAGCCTGATTGAGCGAGCAGCTGTGCGCTTGGCATTGGATGGCAAGTTCACCTTGCGCCGGGCAAGGGACCAGAACGGCGGCGACGCGACTTGATAGCAATGCAAATGCTGTGCGCTCATCGGGCGAAAGGCATTCTGCTTCAACGACGACGAGCTTGGGCGGCGCGCTGTTTGTGCGAAGCGTGGCTCGGTACATGCGGACCGAAGAACCCAACATAGAAAACTCCTGTGTATTCGGCAAAACGTAAACTATAGTTTACGTTTATGTTCGGCTCCATTTCAAACTCGGCTGCATGGACGAACGTGCGAAACAGATTCTTGGCAGGCGGGTCGAAGAGACACGCAGGGACCTTGGTATCTCCAAGGTTGATTTTTGTGTGGCGACAGGAATCAGCCGACCCTACCTCGACCGAATCGAAGATGGGACGGCAAATTTCACGCTCAAGGTTCTATTTAAGATCGCACCCGCACTCGGTATGACGGTGTCAGAGCTTCTTGAGGGTATCGAGTAGCCTTTTTTTGCTAGATTTGCCGCTTGTTGAACGGGTCCCCCCGACAGCGGCGTGCAAAAACGCGAGTATTCAGCATCCCTCAATAATTTGACGGCAGCCGGGGCCACAAATACGACGCGTAATGTTTTGGACTATCCACAAAATTCAATAATATGAGGAATAACAAGCGCGCGGAACGAGTCTTTCGAGTCGAAAGGCAATTTACAGCCAGCGGTTTTAACGTTCCCGGAAGGGGCGGATGCTGAAAACTCCGCTTTTTGCACGTTCCGAGGGGTACCACGTGCCCTACAAGGCCCAAAGAGGCGGATTTTGTTTTAGCTACGCCATCGGGATACGGTCGTGGTTGACTTGGCTGTAGAACAGGCGTTGAATCTCTGCCGCATCACGTGACTGGCCGAGTGCCCACATGGTTTTGGCCACGAGCGTCTCGGTTGTCATATCGTCGCCGCGTAGAATGCCCGGATGGTCGGCGTAGGCACGGCCGACCTCATAAACACCCAAATCGAGGCCCTCCTCGGGGACCTGTGTGGTCATAACGACGGTGCGACCCGAATTGACCCAGCGGAAAATTGCCTCTTGGAATGACTCGCCGGACTCGCCAAACTCGGGGATACCGCCAATGCCAAAGGTCTCCAGAATCACGGCGTCGTAGCTATCGGCAAGGGCGTCAAGGATACCCGGGTTTACGCCGGGCGTCAGCTTAAGGACAAACACGCGCGGGTCGATGCTATCGTAGAAACGCACCGGGTTTTCGCCCTGATGCGTGCCGTGAAGCCCGTTGCGCACGATGCGGTCGTTGCGGATGTAGGCAATGGGCGGATAGTTGACGCTAATGAACGCGTTAAAGCTCATGGTGCGCTGCTTGCGGGCGCGCGTACCGGCAATGGCGACGCCGCCAAACACGATAGAGACGTCGTGCGAATGCTCATCGAGCGCATAGAGCAGGCTCTGGTACAGATTGAGTTTGGCATCAGTAAAAGGGTTGCCCATGGGCTTTTGCGAGCCGGTGAGCACGATGGGCTTGGGGCTGTCCTGGATCAGATAGGAAAGCGCTGCTGCGGTGTAGCTCATAGTGTCCGTGCCGTGTAGGATCACAAAGCCGTCGTGGTCGGCATAGCCTTCGACGATGACATCGCGGATGCGCATCCAGTCGCTCGGGCGCATATTGGTGCTGTCGATGTTCATGGGCTGCACGACGTCGAGCTCGCAGAGGCCCGAGATTTCGGGGACGCTCTGGGCGAGCTCCTCACCGGTCAGGGCGGGGGAGAGGCCGTTGCCGTCCTCGGTCGATGCGATGGTGCCGCCCGTGGCGATGAGAAGGATGCGCTTCATGCTGGTATTCCTATCGTATTTGTCGCCGCAAGGGCGGAGTCGTTCGGCAGTATTGTGGCACAGGGCGTCGAATGTTCAAACGTATTACATCATCTGTAACGTTTGGTAACACTTCAATTGCTGGCAAATAGGGGCCCAGGTCGTGCGTTTGCCGTGCGCTGATGGCTGCGAGGGACGAGAAACCACATATAAACGTGTACACTATGGAAGTTATTTTCGTTCATTCACGCGGGTGGGCACCGGCTCCCCGCCAACAAGAGGGGGAAACCATGGATCAAAAGGCTTCCGCAAAGGTCCTCGTACTCGACTTTGGTGCGCAGTACGGTCAGCTCATTGCCCGTCGCGTCCGCGACCTCAACGTGTATTCCGAGATTGTCCCCTGCGACATCTCGGCCGATGAGATTCGCGAGATGAACGCCTCTGCGCTCATCCTTTCTGGCGGCCCGGCCTCCGTGTACGCCGAGGACGCTCCGTCCATCGATCCCGCCATCTTTGACCTGGGCCTTCCCGTCCTGGGCTTTTGCTATGGCCATCAGATCACGGCCGTGACGCTCGGCGGCAAGGTCGGTCACTCCGAGGTGGGCGAGTACGGCCGCGCTACCATTACGCGCACGGCTGGCGCCAAGCTCTTTAACTCCACGCCTATGGAGCAGACCGTGTGGATGAGCCACCGCGATGCCGTCTCCGAGGTGCCCGAGGGCTTTACCGTTACCGCCAGCACCGACGTGTGCCCGGTTGCTGCCATGGAGTGCGTCGAGCGCAAGATCTTCACCACGCAGTTCCATCCCGAGGTCAAGCATTCCGAGTACGGTCAGCAGCTGCTGAGCAACTTCCTGTTTGAGATCTGTGGCCTGGAGCCCAACTGGAGCATGGACAACCTGGTCAAGACCATGACGGCCGAGTTCCGCGAGAAGGTCGGCGACGACCGCGTGATTCTGGCCCTGTCCGGCGGCGTCGACTCCTCCGTCGTGGCTGCGCTGGGTGCTCGCGCCGTAGGTAAGCAGATGACCTGCGTGTTCATCAATCACGGCCTGCTGCGCAAGGGCGAGCCCGAGCAGGTGGAGGAGGTCTTCACCAAGCAGTTCGACGTCGACTTTATTCACGTCCACGCCGAGGATCGTTATGCCGAGCTTCTGGCTGGCGTGACCGAGCCCGAGGAGAAGCGCCGCATCATCGGTACGCAGTTCTGGAAAGAGTTCTTCGCCGTGGCGCAGCAGCTCGAGACCGATGGCAAGCCGGTCAAGTACCTGGCTCAGGGCACCATCTACCCCGACATCATCGAGTCCGGAGCTCGCAAGACGGGCGGCAAGACGGCCACCATCAAGAGCCATCACAACCTGATCCCGTTCCCTGAGGGCGTACACTTCGACCTTATTGAGCCGCTCGACCACTTCTTTAAGGACGAGGTCCGCGCACTTGGTCTGGCACTGGGCCTGCCGGGTCACATCGTGTTCCGTCAGCCTTTCCCGGGCCCGGGTCTGGCCATCCGCATCATCGGCGCGGTCGACAAGGAGAAGCTCGAGATCCTCAAGAACGCCGACGCCATCGTGCGCGAGGAGCTCGACGCCTACAACCAGCGTCTGTTTGAGCAGACCGGCGAGCGCAACTCCGAGCACAGCTGCTGGCAGTACTTTGCGGTCCTGCCCGACATCAAGTCCGTTGGCGTTATGGGCGACGAGCGCACTTATCAGCGCCCGATCATCCTGCGTGCCGTCGAGTCCAGCGATGCCATGACCGCCGACTGGGCCAAGCTGCCCTACGACGTGCTGGCCCGCATCTCCGGCCGCATCGTTGCCGAGGTTCCCGGCGCCAACCGCGTGTGCTACGACATCACGTCCAAGCCGCCCGCGACCATCGAGTGGGAATAGAAAATTCCTTAGTTATGGGGGCATAAATTTGATTTCCTTTAGGATAAACCCCCATAACTATATGAATTGACCAGCTGACTCCAATGAAGATTGGAGGGTAACTGCCAGGGGTGACGGCCCAGCGAGTGTTATTTTGCGAGCTATGCGCATTGAAATCGACCTTTCGTGGTATAAACTACTCGCCGGAAGCCGCGGCTTTCAGAGTACGGCTTACGTGTACGTTTAACCTCCGTGGGCGACGGGGTGCCGCAAGGCGTAGAATATCGCCCACCTGTAGGGGCCTGCAGCGATGCGGGCCCCGCTTCGTATGAAGGGGGCGTAGCCGATGAAGATCGTATCCATCTCCCAGGACTTCTTCGACCTCGTCGATGGCGACCGCGAGCCCATGCTTAAGCACAATCGCCCCTGCATCGTGGTGGTGAGGCTGCGTTTCCGCGGGAAGCGCAGGGACTTCGCCGTGCCGCTGCGTTCCAACATCGCCCCTAACGTGCCCAAAGACCAGTACTTTGCGTTGCCACCCCGCCCCACGACGCGCCCCGGCTGCCGCCACGGCATCCACTACATCAAGATGTTCCCCATAACCAAGGCCTACCAGCGCCGCTTCAGGACCTAGGGCTCGGCCTACTACGAGACGCTCCAGCGCATCATCGACGGCAACACCAAGCGCATTGTCTCCGAGTGCCAGGCGTACCTCGACCGCTACGAGCGCGAGGGAAGGCCCCACTTCGCCGTCGACATCGACCGCATCGTGGGGCTGCTGGAGGGCGAGAAGTAGGGCATCTCGGCTCAGTCTCGAGCCATGTGGAGTCGCTCCGCATTTTTGAACGCCGCGTGTGCGTCCCAAATACTTGAGAAACAAGCTGTGAAGTGCAGTGGCTCGCCCGTGCCCGTGCATAGCCGTCACCTTTAGCGTCTACGCGGCGTCGGCTTCAAGTGGAACTGGCCCCACTGCTGTATATGGTTTGCCTTGCTGCACATGGCGATCAATGCCCACGATGCTTCTGCTTGCGCTTCAGCTTTCGCTGCTCGAAGCGCGCCTCCGCCTCATCCGCGCGACGCTGGCTTCTTGCTCGAGCCGACTCCCGCTTCATCGCTTCCCGCTGTGCCGCGAGCGCCTGTTGTGCCTTGGTGCTCACCGCGGGCCGCTTAAGGGCTTTCGCTGCCTCGCGAGCGCGTCGCTTGGGATTCTTCGCGGGCTTGCTTGTTTCCGTGGCCTCGTCGCCGAAGAACGTGAGCTTCGCCCATTTGCTTGTAATGAATTGCAGGATTTCCTCGTTGGACGGCTCTGTGCCGAAGACGATGCGGGCGACGCCGTATCTGCCGTCCTCGACATGCTCCGCCAGCCCGACCCAGAATTGGCCGTCGTGATATACGGTCAGGGTGGACGACGCGCTGATCTGCATGGCTGGTTCCTCCTTTATGTAGATGACCATGCAGAGAAGGGACAACCAAGGAGGCAGGTTACTGATGCGGACTCCCGCACGCCCACGACTACCCGACGGGGACTGTGTTTTCATCTCTGATGGCCGCATTGTGGCACGCGCGGATTTACGGTGTTGATTGCCGGCGCCTAGACGGGGATGAAGGCGGTTCGATCCAGGTCAAGCCGGTCGCCCGTTCATGAAGCGGCCGATGGCCGCGTTCATGAACGGGCGTCTGATTCCCTGAAAAATAATAGGCACCCATGAGGACACCTACAGGCTATCTTCGAACTACTTGGTTTGGGGCAGACGGAGGAAAAAAAATAGGGCAGAACCGCTCTCACGATCCCGCCCCGCAAACCCGAGGGTTTCTAACTGGCTCCATTATTCCGGGCCTCTCAGTTCTGTCATTGACCCAGGTATCACCCGTCTCCTATAGCGAGTGAATATAAAAATAGGGCAGAGTCGCTTGCGCAAGTCCGCCCCTAAAACCGTGAAGGTTTTGCTATCTGCAGGCTATTCTACCAACCCGAGCGATTCTGTCAACCTGCGAAGGAACTCGAGCGCGGAGCGAGCTGCGGCGTCGGGCCCCTTGTCGGGCAGCGCCTCGGTTTCGCCGTCGGCCCTGGCGAACATCCCGGCGAGCTCGGATGCGGCGCGCGAGCGCGAGGAGCCCTCGGGTACCAAGCCGGAGTGCGCCACGAGCACGGTCGCGACCTCCTGCATGGCCGTGTTCCCCATCCACTTCCTCCTGGTCGCCTTGGGAATTCCCACGGCGGCGACCCTTCGGGAGACGCCGCTGGACGCCGAGCCCCGGGCGGCGCCCCTCTCGGCGAAGCAGTTGATCAGGCACGAGCCGTGCGCGGCGCAGTTGCGGACGGACTTCACGCGCTTGAGGTCGTAGTGGGAGGCCTCGAGGCGCCTGTCGCCCCATCGCCTGGCGCAGAAGCGCACGAAGTCGATGAGGGTGCCGAACGAGGTGAGCTCAAGGAAGGCCCAGGCAGGCATGTCGCCGGAGTACTTCGCGTAGAGACTCGAGCTGTAGGGGCTGCGGCCGCTCATCTTGAGCTCGCGCAGGCGGTACTCCCTGTTTGCAGTGGTAAGCGATGCCATGTAGTCGGCCACGATGGCGTAGCCGTCCTCTCCGCGGTCCTCCATCTCGCGAAGCAGTGTCACCTTCTGGAAATGCTCGATGTCGAGCGTCATGCCGAGCAGGGCGTGGCGCAGCTCCTGGTCGAGCGCCGCGAGCAGGCGCAGCTGGCCGAAGTCGAGGTCTACGTAGCGGCCGTCGCGCGGGCCTCCCTCGTATTTCGAGAAGAGTTTGCGGTAGGATGCGAGCTTGAAGAAGTTGCACTTGTCGCGCAGGTAGTCCGCGGCCTCTTCCTCGGAACACAGCTCGAAGGCTACGCCCTTCTGCTTGAGGTGCTCTATCTGCTGCTCGATCGTGAGGATCGGCTTCCTATCGTGGGGTTCGGCCATGCTCGGTCTCCTGTCATAAAAAGTATTGCCTATTTTACCAGCATGTTCTCGACATTCGATGGAGGCCTCATCGTCGACTCATGGGCAAGCCGCCTGATACGACTCCCTTTCCCTGTCAGCAGCGCAGTCGCCTGACCTGCGGCTTTGGAATCGCGTTGGAAGCCGCCCGCGACCAATCATTTGCAGTTGTTGCGAGTGGCTTGCGCGTGATGCTGCGGTTGAGTTTCAGAAACGGGCGATTCCGCCCAATCGGGCACCCGAATCACGGCCGGAAGCTCCTTTGGGACAAAAACAAAAACTCAATGCCCTGAGTTTGGAAAAAGTTTTTGAGGTTGTCCCAACTTTTGTCCCCGAAGCCGACGAAACGCGACATCGCGGCATTCGGCGGCACGCGTTCCATGTCGATGCCGAAAACTGGATGCAACTGGAATGACGGGACGACAGAACCAAAGCCATCGAGTGGGAGTAGGACGACAGGGTTCTGACCTGCGATTTTGAGTGCCGCACTATGCCGCTGAGTTTCGTTTCGTACGAGAGTCATGACAAAGCCACCAGCGACGGAGATGAGTAAAAGCGATTAAAGAGCCTCCGTTCCCTGCGTTGGGACGGAGGCTCTTTCTTTGCCGTTTTACTCCCTTGTCTCCGTTCGGGGATTATTTCCTGCTCATTTAGGGCTATTCGCGCTGAAAGATTTTGACTAGCTTGGTGTCCTTTATTTCGTAGACAATGTCTGCGACGTTCTCGACCAGCCTCTTATCGTGGGAGACGAACACTATCGTTCCGGCATAGGCGCTCATCATCTGCTCGAGGGCTTCGGCGCTCTTGATGTCCAGGTAATTTCCAGGCTCGTCCATGAGCAAGATGTTGTATCTGCCCAGCAGCATCTTCGCGAGTAGCAGCTTGATGACTTCGCCTCCCGAGAGAACGCCAACGTCCTTTGTCAGGTCGCGCGGTCCGATTCCCATAGAGGCGAGGATGCCTCGAATTTCGGTCATGCTGTACTCGCAACCATTCTGCATGAACGAGATCACAGACTGGCGGGCGTCGAACTTGTAACCTGTCTGTTCGAAGTAGCCGATCTCTGCTTTGGGAGAGATGTTGATACCGTCGGCGCGTCGAACGATTGCCTTCAGCAGGCTGGTCTTTCCTGTGCCGTTGCCACCGGTGATGGCCACTTTGGCACCGAGCGGTATCTCGAATTTCGCGTGGTCATAGAGCACGCAGTTGCCGAAGCTCAAGCTGAAATCATCTGCCGAGATGGGAAATTTGCTGTGCAGTTCCAGGGCCTTGCTCTGGCGGAAGCGCACGGCGCGAATGCTATCTGGGGCCTCGATCCCTTCGAGCGCTTCGAGGCGCTTCTCCATGTTCTTAGCTGCCTGATGCATTTTCTTCTGCTTGGTGCCGGTTGTTTTCTGATGCCCCAAGCGACCTGCATACTCGTTGCTTTTTTTCGCACCCTTCCGCTTGGCGTCGACCTGCCGTGCTTTTTTCCGCTGTTTTTCGATGGCGGCTTCGAGGCGATCGCGCTCGCGCATCGCCTCTTCGTATCGAGTCGCCTGAGCTTTGCGCTCTTCTTCTTTCTGTCGCAGATAGTCGGAGTAGTCACCCCAGAATTCGGAAATACCGCCGTCTTTGAGCTCCCAGATCTTGTCTACCACCTGGTCGAGAAAATGACGGTCATGGCTCACGATGAGCAGGGCCCCATCAAATGCCTTGAGCTGTCCGACGAGAAGGCGGATGCCGTCTTGGTCGAGGTGGCTCGTAGGCTCGTCGGCGAAGATCGCGCTTGCATGCTGGGAGAGCGCAGAGGCAATCTTGGCGCGTGTTTCCTCCCCGCCGCTCATCGTCTCCTGCGCCACTTCGGCGACGTTGAGACGGGAGAGCATCTCGCCGTTGTCCTGAGCCGCATCAAGGTCGAGTTCGTCGAGCTGGCCGATGAGGGCAATGCTGCCGAAGCGCCTGACGTCGGCGTCCGCAATGGTTAGATTGCCGCTCAGGATTTTTAGCAGGCTGGTTTTGCCTGCACCGTTGTCTCCTACCAAGCCGATGCGATCGTAGGGGTAGATTTCCAATTCTTCGATGTCCAGAATATCGCGGCCGGCATATTCCAAAAAGATGTCTTTAGCTTTGACTATGAGTTCCATAAGTTGAACCACCTTTTGTGTATTGTCGTTTTCTGGAAGCGCAGCCATGCCAATAAAGAATCGCTCACGTCGATTTTTCGCCTTTGCCCGATTGCCGGCGTGAGCGTTTTGGCCTTGCGCAAGCCGGCAAATCCGAAAATGATAGTTGGCGGCGAATAAGGAGCGCGATGTGGGATGTCGGCGCAATACCTCGTCGTCGCAAGGGCTTGAAGGCTGACGCGCGAACCGATGGCTGCCGCCTCTTTTTTCGAATGCTTGGGCTATTGAATCTGCCCGGAATCTTTTTTCCCCACGTTTCGGACGCTTGGAGCGAGAAGCATCGCCAACGCAAGCAGTGTCATGGTCGCTCCAGAACCGACGGACCACAACGGAGCTCCGAGCAGGTGCGCAAAAACGGAGGGGGCTGCGAGGCCCATGGGCATGGCCCACGCCATAATGGTTCCATAGAGACCAAAAACGCGGCCTAGGTACTCAGGAGGTATCTGCTCCTGCATAAGGGCAGTCTGGGTTCCCGCGTACAGCGGGGAGCATGCGCCCATAAGAAAGCTCGCCGGTAGGAAAGCGGCGAACAGCGACGGGCCGAGCAATCCGGATGCGATTGCGACGACGCCGAAGCCGGCGATTGCGGCGACCATGGTGAGCGACCTATTGCGGAACCCTCCCGTGGCCGCCAAAATGCCGGACCCAGCCAGCATGCCTGCGGAGAAAAGGACCTCCACCAAAGCAGCATCCCCCGTGCTACCGCCAAAATGTCCCAAGGTCATTATTGGGAACAATGCCGCGAGTGGGGAGAACGCGAAAGCGAAGACGAACCCGCACCAAAGAATGGCGAACAGCCCCCTGTATCCCCTGATCAGCTTGTAGCCGTCCGAAATCTCAGAGAAAAGTTCTCGAACTTTATTGGAAAAGGACGAGCTGCGGTCGGCTTCGTCGAGTCCTCCTGCGTCTATCTGAGCGGCGAGGACAGCTAGAGAAGCGAAAAGCGCCCCCAGCACGTCGAGGGCAATCATGGCGGTAATGCCCGCCACAGGATAAATCACTGCCGCGAGCGCGGCGCCAAGAATGTATCCGGCGGACTGAATCGCTTGCATCACTCCCGATAGGCGAACGAGATGCTCTGGCGGGGCGAGATGGGGCGTGAGGGATTGGGAGGCCGGCGTGTAGAACGAAGTGCCAGCTGCGCGGAGAAACAGGGCGATGAGTATTGACCACGCAGGTAAGCTGCCGGCCAACGAGGCAATCGCCAAGGCGGCGCCCACCGCGGCAACGAAGAGGTCGGCGCCGATGAGAACACGTTTCAAAGGCAGTCTGTCGACAACGGCGCCCGCAAGGACTCCGAACAAAGCAATCGGCAGAAAGCCTGCTAACGATGCCAGGGAGAGGAGGGAAGATGATCCTGTCGTGAGGGCGATATGCCAAATGAGACCCATTTGGAGAATCGAGCTCGTCAATGTCGACACGAGCTCCCCGCCCCATACGAAACAAATCTTAAATTGCCATGAATGGCACAGCGAAACAGACCTGCGCCGAGAGGTTTCAAACATCATGGTTATGTCCAATCGTGGAATGGCGTGCAAAACAGCGCGACGCCATAACAGCGCCGCTTTTTAGGCGCTCATCCACGTGCGGAAAAGACCAACCACGACACCCCTCCTTCGCTGACTCAGTTCGGCAAACCACGCAATTTTAAGGAGGCTGAAGCTCGTTTGTCAAGGATTGCCTGTCGGCAAGGACAATCCTTTCTGGCCATTCGATCCCTTTTGTATCTTTGGTTGCGTAGGTGACCCGCCAGGGCTATTGCGCGTGGAAGAGGCGCCTGCCGAGCTGGCCGATGAGGCGCTGAAGATGGCCCTGGTCAGGCGAAACGATCCCAAGGGATGCGTACATCATTCGGATAGTAAGAATGTTGCCAGCAGGTTTTGCGGCAACCGCAAAGGAGCCGTATCCTGCAGCTGGAATCACGTTGCAGCATCCTGACCCGCATTCCGATTGGCGGACGGCCCGCTTCGGCATCCTGACCAGCACAGCGATCGAGCCTTGTCATTCCTTGGATATGCCGGTTGCTCGGGGCGGTCCCGACGGAGGCCCTCGCCTCCCCGGTCCGTGACCCAAGAAGGGCAAGCATGCTGATCTGCATGGCTGGTTCCTCCATTATGTAGACGACCATGCAAAGAAGGGACAACCGAGGAGGCAGGTTACTGATGCGGGCTCCCGCACGCCCATGACTACCCGACGGGCTTTTTTTCATCTCCGATGCCCGCATTGCAGCATGAACGAATGTGCCTCGACATCTCTGCTGGCATGGTACGACTGGGATCGCACCTCGACGCATCCTTGCGCATACTGCCTTCCAGGTTTCGAAACCGGGAAGGAGAGTGTATGTGAGCGACGATATCGGCGCCGATTCGACGCTCGAGAGGGAGATTGCGCCGATTCTATCCATCGGGGATGCATTCCCGAAGATTCTCATCACTCGCACGAGGCATGAGCCCCATACCCGGGAGGGCGTGCTCGTGCTGAATTTCGCGAGGTGGCTGCTTGGCGGGTAGGGTTCTGAACGTCGCATTGGGATATCGCGCGACAGGGCACGCAGGGCTGTTTGTGCCCGCACGGGAAACGCCGTCGCCATGCGGGCGGCCTGTCGTGTCCGATTAGCCTTTTGCTAAACAGGCTTACGCCAACTCATGGGCAAGCCACCTGAGACTATTCACCTTGCTTATCGTTGACAAAGACCTGTGGCCTGCGGTTTTGTGAACGGCTCGTAAGCCACCCGCGTCGACTCACTTACTGTTGAAGCTGGTGGCTTGCAGGCTCAAAGGCGGTTGAGTTTCAAAACGGGCGTTTTCGGCGATATCGAGCCTCCAAAGGCGGCTCTCCGTGCCCCTTGGGACAAAAATAAAAACTCAAAGCCCTGAGTTTGAAAAAAGTTTTTTGAGGTTGTCCCAACTTTTGTCCCCGAAGCCGACGAAACGCGACATCGCGTCATTCGGCGGCACGCGTTCCGTGTCGATGCCGAAAACTGGGTGTAACTGGAATGACGGGACGGCAGAACCGACGCTATCGAGTGGGAATAGAACAGACGTTCGATTCTGTGTTATAATATCCTGCAATGGGCGCGGCCTCTTCCGAAGCCGCGCCCATTGCTATATTTGGTCGGATATCGACGGAAACCCAAACTCAGGGAGGTTTGTTGCGATGGCATACGATTTCAAGAAGGAGTTCAAGGAGCTCTACAGGCCGTCCGGCAAGCCGAGCGTCGTAACCGTTCCGCCTATGAGCTACGTCGCCGTGCGGGGCAAGGGCAATCCCAATGCCGAAGGCGGCGAGTACCAGAACGCGTTGCCGCTGCTCTACGGCGTCGCTTATACCATCAAGATGTCGAAGAAGGGCCCGCGAGAGATCGAAGGCTATTTCGACTTCGTCGTGCCTCCGCTCGAGGGCTTCTGGTGGCAAGACCGCACCGATGGCGAGATTGATTATGCGCGGAAGGATGACTTCAACTTCATCTCGTGCATCCTTCTGCCCGATTTCGTCACTCGCGAGGACTTCGACTGGGCAGTTTCGGAAGCTGCCGCCAAGAAGAAGCTGGACTTCTCGTCGGTCGAGCTGCTGAGGGTCGACGAGGGCCTTTGCGTTCAGTGCATGCATACCGGGCCTTACGACGACGAGCCGGCGACCATAGACGCCATGCGCACATTCGCGGCGGAACGGGGCTACGCCCCCGACTTCTCCGAAGCCCGTCTGCATCACGAGATTTACCTCTCCGACCCGCGCAAGTGCGCGCCGGAGAAGCTCAAGACCGTGATCCGTCATCCCATAAAGTTGATTTAGCGAAGCGAGTGACGCCGATCGCTTCGGCTTTTTGGGCGCTCGCCGTGGCGTGGGCGGCAACGGGACGCGCCCTGCGACCGGTGGCGGAGGCCGAGGCGCGGGAGCGCGCGTTCGTTTGCACCGCCTCGCACGACCTTGTCACCCCGCTCATGGCGGTGACCGCGAACTGCGACGTGCTTGAGGCGGAGACATCCGATCAGGGCGGCCTTGCGTCCTGGGTCGCCAACATCCGTGCAGCGGCGGACGAGATGGCGACTCGCATCGCTGACATGCTCATGCACATGGGCGGCGACTAGACAGGGCGATCCCTGCAACGGGCATTATTATCCGGGAAGCGTTTGATTGCGAGGCACGCCGGTGTGAGGGCCTGAGTCGTCAGGCCCTCACAGGGGGACCGCGATGGTGGCCACCGCGCCGCCCGAGGGGCTGTTGGCGAGCGAGACGGAGCCCCCGTGGGCGCTCGCGGCCTCGGAGGCGGCGTGGAGGCCGAGCCCGTAGTGGCGGCCTCCGTCGCGCGAGGAGCGGGAGGAGTCGTCTGTGAAGAGGCGCTCACAGCCGCGTTCGAGGGCGGCGGGAGAGAAGCCCGGTCCGTCGTCGGCCACCTCGATGACGAGGTGGCCGCCCTCGACGTCGCAGGAGACCGCCACGCGCGAGCGCGCGTGCTCGGCGGCGTTGGCCACGAGGTTCGCGGCGGCTCGCGCCAGGGCGGTTCGGTCGAGCGGGGCCTCGGGCGCGCCCGCGACAGCAGGGCCCGTGGTCGCGTCGAGCGTCACGCCTCGCGCCCGGGTGATCTGGGCGGCCTCGGCGAGGACCTGCTCGCAGAGCTCGGCCGGCCGCATGGGGGCCCTCTCCGCCCCGCCGGACCCGCGTGAGGCCTCGATGAGCAGGTGCACGTAGCCGTCGAGCCTTTCGACACCGCCGGCTATATCGCGCGCGGCGGCCGCGATTTCGGCGTCTTTCTCGTCTTCCAGCTCCTCCGCCACGAAGTCGGCGTTGGCGCGCAGCACGGTGAGCGGCGTCTTGAGGTCGTGGGCGAGCGACGCCACCTGCTCGCGCTGCCCCCGCTCCGCGGCCCAGCGGGCCTCGAGCGACTCGGCGAGGGAGGCCCGCATGGCGTCCATCGCGGCGAGGACGTCGTTCACCTCGCGCACGTTGGTGCTGCCGACCGCGAAGTCGAGATCCCCCGCGCCCACGCGCCCCGCCGCCTCCGCGAGCGGCGCCATCTTGCGCGAGATCACGCGGCTCGCGCGGCGCGCCACGAGCGCGAGCGCGAGCGCGCTTCCCGCAGCGGCGCCGACGAGCATGAGGCTCTGCGGGTCGGGAAGCAGGCCGGCGAGGTCGCGCGAGACCCACTGCGGCAGGTACTCGCTGACGAGTGCGCAGGCCCCGCCGCCCTTGAGCGGGAACGCGGCGTAGGTGAGGCCCGAGCCCCCGCCCTCGATCTCCACTGTGCCCGGATCCGCGGCGAGTGCCGCACGGGCCATTTCCGTCGCGTCCTCGAGCCGCGTGCCCTCGAGGTCTGTCATCAGCACGTATCCGTCCTTGTTCAGGATGAGGTAGCGGTACGCCGTCGGCACGTCCTGCTGCCCGCAGACGCCGTCGCGTGCCAGGCCCTCCGCGACCTCGCGCGCATTGGCCGGCCCCCAGCTTGCCTCGTAGACGAAGCCCGCGTCGATCGCCGCGGAGAGCGCCATGAACGAGGCGAGCCACGCCGTGGCGACCGCCGCGAACGCGTAGGCGAAGTAGCGCGCGATGACGAAGGAGAGCGGCATGCCCCCGCGACCTCGCGCCCCGGTCCTCAAAGCTGCCACTTGTACCCCATCCCCCAGACGGTCGCGATCGGATCGGCGCCGGCCTCGGAGAGTTTCCTCCGGGCGCGGCTGACCTGCATGGATATGGCCGCGTCGTCGGCGTCGCTCTCCCAGCCGAGCACCGCCTCGCGGATCTGCGCGCGGCTCATGACCTGCCAGGGGTGGCGGGCGAGGTACTCGCAGATGGCGTACTCGGTGGGCGTGAGCGGCACGGCCTCGCCGCTCACGGCGAGGTCGCGCGCCCCGAGGTCGATCCGCACCTCCCCGAAGGAGAGGGCGTGCGAGCGCGGCCGGCGCTCACGGCGTAGATGGGCCGCGACCTTGGCGCGCAGCTCCGCGGCCCCGAAGGGCTTGCGGACGTAGTCGTCGGCGCCCAGGCCGTAGCCGGCCACGGCGTCCTCCTCGGCCACGCGCGCGGTCAGGAAGACGATGGGCCCGTCGAAGTCCGGGCGGATCTGCCGCACGAGCTCGAAGCCGTCGAGCCCCGGCATCATGACGTCGCAGAGCACGAGGTCGAAGCACGAGAGGTCCATCCCCGGGACCGCCGTCGGGTCCGCCTCCCTGACGACCTCATGGCCGTCGCGGCCGAGGACGCGAGCGAGCGCGTCGAGGATCGCCCGTTCATCATCCACTGCCAGTATCTTCGACATGTTAGACCTCCTGAAACTCTCGTCGGAATTGTACTAGCGCCGCGCTCAGCGGTCCAGAGCCCCGCGCGCAGCCGCGGGCGCGGGCGCCCACATGGCGATCTCAGGGTTGGGCAGCACGCGGTCGGCGATCGAGCGCAGCGCCGACCCCCAGCCGGCGTCGAGCAGGGCATTCCCGCCCAGGACGAGCGCTGCGGAGAGGAGGGCGAGCGCGGCGGCGAGCGGCCTCCTACTCATCTGCCCTCCCGTCCTCGAAGCGGCAGAACCAGGCGATAAGGACGGCGGCGGCTGCCAGGGCGAGCACGAGGCCAGCGAGCGCAGTCGTGAGGAGAGGGCCCGCCGCGCGTGCGGCGTCGATGAAGGCCTCCACCCCGAGCGACCCCAGGCGCGCGGGCCAGGCGAGCGGCACCCAGCTCAGGGGCGTCGCCAGGGCACCGGTGAGCTCGCCGGTCATGAGGCCGTGCGCAAGTCCGCCCACCGAGAAGAACGCGAGGAGCACCCCCGCCGCGCCGGCGCCGATGGCGGCGTTGCGGCCGAGGCGCAGGGCCACGCCGAGCCCCAGCGCGTAGAGGGGCAGGCTCCCCAGCACGATGCCCGCCCAGGCGGCCGCAAGCGGAGCGGGCCCGAGCGGCAGGCGCCCGGCGACGGCGAGCACGGCCCCGAACACGCCGATCGCCACGGCCAGCGCGCCCGCGCCGAGCGCCGCAAGGGCGAGCAGCTTCGCCGCGACGGCGCGCCCGCGCGAGGGGACCGCCGTGAGGTTGGCGAGGCGCCCGGCAGCGCGCTCCTCGTCCACGGCGAGCCCGCAGACGATGGCGGACATGATCGGCATGAGGGCGCCGAGGAACTGGGCGTAGGCGTCCGCGCCCAGCGCCGGGTCCCATCGGGTTACGGAGAAGTACTCGCCGCAGGCAAGACCGGCTGCCAGGCCGCAGACGAGGTGCACCGCCGTGAGCGGGGAGCGCGCCAGGCGCAGGGCCTCGGAGAGCAGGGCCCGCGGGAGAGTCATGCGCGGCGTCGGGTCGGAGAGTCGTGCCATGGCCATCACCTCTCCTCGGAGCGCGCGAACCAGGCCGCGCCCGCCGCCGTGAGCGCGGCGAACGCGAGCGCGCAGACCGCAAGGCCCGCCAGCGTGAGCATGCCGTCCGCCGCGAGCGCCCCGCCGAGCGCCATGTCCGCCGCGAGCGGCTCGCCGCTCGGCAGCACGGGGATGAAGCTCGTGGGGATGACCATGCTCGCCGACGGCGGAAAGAGCTGCGGCAGCGGCACCAGCGACCAGGCGAACCCACCCACGAGCTGCGCGGCGAGCGGGCAGAAGATGCCCGCGAGCATGCCGAGCCGCGCCGTGAGGAAGAGCCCTGCGGGGATCATCCACGCCGCGGTCACCGTGTTGGCGAGCGCGCAGAGGAGCATCGTGAGCGTGCCCGCGGCCGTGAGGCCCTGCGAGGAGAACGCCGAGCCCGCGAGGTAGATGCCGAAGACCACGAGGTTCGAGAGCGTGCAAAGCGCGAGGCACCAGAGCGCCTTGGCCCACCAGGCGCGCCCGAGCGGGAAGCCCAGGCCCAGAAGCCCCCGCATCCGCGTGCGCGCGTCCGCCCGCGCGACGCACGCCACCACGAGCGAGAGAGACACGGGCAGGAAGAGCGCGTACCAGTAGTTCCACGCGCTGAAGATCTGCACGCCCCGGTAGGGCATCGCGCCGAGCAGCGGCATCGGCAGCGCCATGAGCACGGCCAGGCGAACCGGTGCCGCGTGGCGCGACTTCAGGGCCTCGGCGCGCAGGCCCGCGAGCAGGCCGCCTTTCTCGCCCGTCATGCCGCCACCTCCCCGCGTGCTCGTCGCCCTTCCCGGCAGAAGCTCATGAAGAGTTCCTCGAGGTCCTGCCCGGGCCGAAGCGCATCCTCGTAGGCGAGGCGCCCTCCGCAGATGATGCCGATGGTGTCCGCCATCTGCTGCACCTCGGAGAGGATGTGGCTCGAGACGATCACCGTCGTGCCCGCCGCCGCGAAGCCGCGGATCTGGTCGCGCAGCTCCTCGATGCCGATGGGGTCGAGGCCGTTGGTGGGCTCGTCGAGCACGAGCAGGCGTGGCCGGGCGATCAGCGCCAGCGCGAGCCCCAGGCGCTGCCGCATGCCCATCGAGAAGCGCCCGGCGCGCTTCTTCCCGGTGTCTGCGAGGTCCACGGCGGCGAGCACCTCATCTATGCGGCTCTCGGGAAGGCCCAGCAGCGTGGTGCGCACGCGCAGGTTCTCGCGCGCGGTGAGGTTGGGGTAGAGCGGCGCCTCCTCGATGAGGCTGCCGATTGCGTAGAGGTCCTCGCGGCGCCAGGCGTGCCCGGCAAAGAGGATCTCCCCGGCCGTCGGCCGCAGCATCCCGCAGATCATCTTGAGCGTTGTCGACTTGCCGGCGCCGTTGGGGCCGAGCAGCCCGTACACCTCGCCCTCGCGGATATGAAGGCTCACGTCGGCCACGGCATCCTGCGCCTGGTCGCCGCGGCCGAAGCGCTTGGTGAGCCCGCGCGTCTCGAGCATGTAACCCATGGGTTCGTCCTTTCTCTTCCGGGCGCGCGGGCCGAGTCGCCGTGCCCGCGCGCCTTACCTTTCGGGTTCACCATCCATGGTGGAGCGCGTTTCTAACGAAGCCGTAACGGCCGTTGGAGTCTTATATATGTCTGGACTCTCTATGCTCGCGCTGGATAGACATCGCCAGAACGGGTATAGTATCGAAAGTTTTGTCGTTTACCAGCGGGGGAGTCCTGTGGGCATCAAAAAGAAGATCAAAAAGGAGCTTATCGGCACTTCCGATTACCCGTCGAATAAGATCTTCACGATCTCCAATTTCATTACCTTCACGCGCCTGATCCTCACGCTGGTCTTCCTGTACCTGTTTGTGACGGACAACAACCGTGTCGTCGCCATCGTCATCTATGCCATCGCGGCCTCCACCGACTGGATGGACGGCCAGATTGCCCGCATGACCAAAACGGTCTCCTGGCTCGGCAAGGTTATGGATCCCATCTGCGACCGTGCGCTGCTATTTACCGGCGTACTGGGCCTGGTGGTCCGCGGCGAGCTTCCCATCTGGGTCTGCGTGCTCATCATTGGTCGTGATATCTATCTGGGCATCGGCACGCTCATCGTGCGCCACTATCACCGCCGTCCCATCGACGTGGTGTTTCCCGGCAAGATTGCCACGGCGCTGCTCATGACCGGCTTCTCGCTCATGCTGTTGGGCTTTCCCACCGTGGACGGCTGGCATCTGCTGCCCGCCACGTTCACGGCCTTCCCGGGCCTCAACGGCAGTCCGGTACCGCTTGGCATCTTCTTCGTGTATGGCGGCGTCATCTTCTCCATGCTCACCGCTGTCATCTATTCCATTAAGGGTGGAGCGGCCATTAAACAAGCCGTGGCGCATCCCGGGGACGAAGACATCGACTTTCTTAACCCCGAAATCGAAGACTAAGTCGTTGGGGTATGATTACGTACAGTTCATTCTTTGCGGCATGTCCGCGTTAAGTTAGGGGTTGTCATGGACAACATGGTTAACAATATGCCTCAGAACGATAAGGCCTCAGACGCCACCTGCGTTTTCCGCGTTCCTTCGAGCGATGTCACCGTTCCCGACCTCATGGCCAACGTGCACATCACCGCGCCCGTCTTATCTATCGTCAAAGGCCCGCAAACCGGCGCCGCCTTTGAGCTCGAGGATAATGTGACCACCATCGGCCGCGATCCCGCTAACGGCATCTTCCTCAACGACATGACCGTGTCGCGTAGCCACGCGCGCATTATTCGCGAGGGTCTGGGTGCCCGCATCGAGGACCTGGGCTCGCTCAACGGTACGTGGGTTGATGGCGCCATCGTCAACGGCGCACCGCTGCACGATGGCTCTTCCGTCCAGATCGGTACGTTTACGCTCATCTACCACGAGAGCACGCCGGAGCGCATCGAAACCGGTGAGTAGGGCATGGCCGAACGCAATTATCTGAGTATCGGCCAGGTCGTCAATCTACTTCGAGGCGCATACCCCGATCTTTCGAACTCAAAAATTAGATTTCTCGAAGATGAGGGGCTCATCACCCCTCATCGCACGCCTAAGGGCTATCGTCAGTACTCCAAGGAGGACGTTGACCGCCTGGAGGTCATTCTGCATCTGCAGAAAACTCGCTACATGCCGCTCAATGTGATCAAGCAGCGCCTGGAAAACGCCACGGACCTGTCTACGCTCGCCTACGAGGTGGGTCTGCTGTCCGATGTTCCGCTCAAGACGGAACCCAAGGAGACTAAGCAAAAGCTGCATCCCATCGAGACCATCCCCGATATGCTTGGCGTCGAGATCTCGTTTATCCGCTCCCTGGCCGAAAACGACCTTATTCGCATCATCAAGAGCCCGCAGAATCGCGAGCTTGTCGATGGCCGCGATTTCCCGATCATCCGCTATTGCTCCGAGCTTTCGCGCTTCCATATCGAGCCGCGCAACCTGCGCCAGTACGTATCGTCCGCAAACCGCGAGTCCTCGATGTTTGAGCAGGTGCTCGTAAGCATGCTCGGTATGGATACTTCCGACGACGAGCGCGATGCCAAGCTCGAGCGTGCATTTAAGAAGCTGCATGACCTCACCGAGGGCGTCCATACCGCTCTGCTCAAGAACCGTGTATTTGAGTCACTCAACGCCGTGGTGGAGGATGCCGATATCGATGCCCTCGACGAGGAGATCGCACGCTCCGAGTCAACCAAGGCCAAAAGCGAAGAGGCATCTACCTCCGCGGTCCCCGTGCGTGAGGAATCCCTCGTGCAGCCGCTCAAAGTTATTGCCCCCTCGCACGCCGCCACCGCCAGCGCGAACAAATAGACGCTGCCGCAAACCATCCTCCCCTGAAAGGTCACGTCATGTACGACTTCGAATCTCACATCGTCGACATCCCCGACTATCCCGAGCCCGGAGTCGTCTTTAAGGACATCACGCCGCTCTTTGGCAATCCCGAGGCCCTGAAGGCCATGGTGGATGCCCTGGCCGAGCATTTTGCCGGCATGGGCATCACCAAGGTCGTGGGTCCCGAGGCTCGCGGCTTTATGGTCGGCGTGCCCGTGGCCGTCGCCCTGGGCGCTGGCTTTGTGCCCGCACGCAAGCCGGGCAAGCTGCCTCGCAAGACGGTGAGCGAGAGCTACGATCTCGAATATGGCACCGACTCTATCGAGATCCACGCCGATGCCATTACCTCTAAAGATACCGTGTTGATTCTGGACGACTTGGTCGCGACGGGCGGAACCGTCGAGGCAACAGGTAAACTGGTGCGAGATATGGGCGCAAAGCTTGTGGGTTACGGTTGTATCCTCGAGCTTGCGTTTCTCAACCCGCGCAAGAAGCTCACGCCTTCCAACGAGGACGTCGAGCTCTTTAGCCTGGTAACGGTGAACTAGCCGCTACCCTTAGATACCGGAAAGGAAGCTCCATGCGCACAGCAAATACGCACAAAAACATGGCACGCTGCGCTGCTACGGCAACCCTCGCTTGTGTTTTGGGCCTGGGCCTCGCGGCTCCGGCCTATGCCGATACCGCATCCGACCTTGCCGCTGCTCGTACCAAACTCGAGCAGATCGGCACGCAGACCCAGCAAATTCATGAAGAACTCTCCGCACAGACGCAGGAGCTTGATCAGACTGCAGGCGAGATCACGCAAAAGCAGCAAGAGATTGCCGAGGGCCAGGCAAAGCTTTCGAGCTACGTTGCCGGTGAGTACAAGACCGGCGGTCTGAGTCTCCTTCAGGTTCTGACGGGCGTCGACGATCTGGGCGACATGCTCAATCGTCTGTTCTATTACGGCAAGGTTTCCGACAAGCAGGCCCAGACCATTCAGGATGTCAAGGACCTTAAGCAGCAGCTCACCGATAAGCAGGCCGAGCAGGAGAAGAACGTCGCCGCCACGCAAAAGAAAGTCGACGAGCTCAACGCCCAGCAGGCAGAAGCCCAGAGCATCGTGAACTCCCTAGATTCTCAGCTGCAGGCCGAGCTTGCCGCCGAGGCCGAGGCCAATGCGGCTCTGCAGGCCGGCATAAATGCCAGCACAGCCGAAAAGGCCACGGTAAGCAACGATACCGCCGGTACGACCGAGAACACCAACAATGGCGGCGGCACAACTAACAACGGCGGCAACACACCTGCGCCCGCTCCCGCTCCTGCTCCTACGCCGCAGCCCTCGACGCCCGCTCCGGCTCCGGCCCCTTCTGCGCCGAGCCAGTCTGTTGACGGTGGTTCCGTTGTTTCGCGCGCCTACAGCAAGCTTGGTTGCGCTTATTCCTGGGGCGGCATTGGACCGGACAGCTTTGACTGCTCCGGTTTTGTAAGCTACTGTCTCACGGGTCGCTACTGCCGTCTGGGCACCACCGGCACCTTCATGGGTTGGACCCGCGTGTCCGACCCGCAACCCGGCGATGTCGTGGTTAACTCCTACCATACTGGCATCTATATCGGTAATGGTCAGATGATCCATGCTTCCGACTACAAGACGGGCGTCATCATCAGCTCCGTCGCAGCCGGCATGAACAACAACTATATTTTCGTGCGCTACTAAGTCACTCTGTATAGCAAACGAATGTGAACCTCGTGGCCTTTGGGCTGCGAGGTTCATTTATTTGTGACCGTGCTCCATACATGATCCCAATGAGCTAGTTTTCAATACTAGATGCACGTTTCAAAGGTAAGCAAGATGGCTATAATAAATTAGAAACATCTAGAAAGGACCCTCTATGAGCTGGGCACTTATCTCCGATTCGAGCTGCAACCTCCGTGATTGGCAACCGACCGCGCCCCATACCACCTTTGCATATGCACACCTTAAAATTCGAGTGGGGGAGCGCGAGTTCGTCGATGACCTCACGCTCGATGTTCGCGAACTCAATTGCGCCGTGCAGGCGGAGTCGAGCGCTTCTTCGAGCGCCTGTCCGAGCGTAGGCGAGTGGACCGAACTCTTTAGGCTTGCCGACAAGACAATTTGCATGCCTATCTCCGAGGGCGTCTCGGGAAGCTACAATGCCGCCGCCACGGCACGCGATTTGGTTCTTGCCGAGGATCCGAACCGAAAGATTCATCTGGTCAATTCTCGCGCAGCCGGCGGCAAAATGGACCTGATCTTCCTGCTGTTCGACCGCTATCTCGCAAGCAATCCCAACGTCTCTTTTGAGGAAGCCTGCAGCTATTTTGATGAGCTGGAACTGAACAGCAAGATTCTCTTTAGCCTGTGCAATTACGAAAATCTCGCCAAGGCCGGACGTATTCCCAAGGCAGCTGGGGTTATCGCCAATAAACTCAACATCCGAGTTTTAGGCACAGCAAGCGAGGAGGGGGAGATCAAGCTCGTTGGTCACACCCGTGGCGAAAAGAAGATGCTTGGCAAGATTGTCGATACCATGGAGGCCGAGGGCTTTACCGGCGGCGAGGTCGTTATCGACCATGTCGAGAATGAGGCGGGCGCCCAGACACTTGCCAGTCGCATTGTGGAGCATTGGCCCGGCTCCAAGACCATCATCATGCCTTGCAACGGACTGGATTCATACTATGCCGAGATGCACGGGCTCATTATCGGCTACGGCATGGGCGTAGCTTCGGGCCGATAAAGTCCAACTAAACAAAAACACGGGCGGGACAAAATGGCTTATAGCCTTTGTCCCGCCCGTCTTGTACGTCGGCTAGCTATTAAACCCATTGAACTTGAGGTAGCTCATTAGATACGCCTTCGATACAAAAGACGATACCGCACTGCGTACGAGCAGCGACTCGCGCGTAACCTGATGTGCGGTATCGGGCACGGGAGTCTGCTCGACGGAAAAAGCCGCACGAATCGATGCCTCGAGCTGATCAATCACATAATCAAAGGCGGTCGGTGCATCGTAGCTCAGGCGCTGAATGTTGAAGAGCGCCTGAACCGCAGCGATGGGCAGCACCTGCTTAAAGATACAAATGGAGATGAGACGCGCAATCTGCTCGCGGCCATATTGCTTTTTTACCGGAGCAGGAACGAGGCCGACCTTTACGTAGTTATTGATCATCGATGGCGTAATGACGGGGTGCTCCACACAAATTGAAAGCGGCTCCATCCACAGCTCGATGTACTCAATGACCTGGTCACGGTAGAGCGTTACATTCGGCAACTGGTTGTAGCGCGGCAAGCTGAGTGTATTGAGTTTACGGACTATATCAGACTGGATAAATGCGTCAGGTAGCACCGTGGGCTGAATATCCTCTGGGCTAATGCTAACCGACGTATCGGACATAGGAATGACATGTTTAACGTGATTCATACGGTGCCTCCGTTCGTTTTCAATATTGTATTCTAGATTATCTAGTTTTGCATACCACAACAATGAACGGTATAACCGTCGATTTTGACTCAGGTCCGGCCGCAGAATAACTGGCTCGTGTTTTGCACAACAAAACATCCCGCGACAACATTGCCTCAAGCTCGTTGTGCGGGATGTTTTAGTGATAGAACAACCTTACATAAGATATATTATCGTACTTATCAGCGTAGAAAAGCGTATGCGCTGGTAGCCGCTATGGCTCCGTCCGAAACGGCGGTCACAACTTGACGTAAACGCTTGGAGCGGATATCGCCGGCGGCAAATAAGCCAGGTGTGCGGGTGGCCATCGATTCGTCGGTCACAATACCGCCGTCGGGCGCCAGATCTACCAGATGCTCTACAAGCTCAGTATGGGGCTGCGTGCCAGCAAAGACAAAAATGCCAAACGAACCAGGATCAAAGGACTCGGAATAAGTGCCACCCGTAGCGTTGTCCTTAAAGGTGATAGTCGTGGGCATGGCCTCGCCCGAAAGTTCCACAATACTAGTTTGGTACCAAACTGAAATATTATCTTTTGCGAGCACCTTTTGAACTACGCCATCGGGAGCACGGAACTGATCGCGGCGCAAGACGATGGTCACGCTGCTGGCGATTTCTGACAAGAACAGGGCTTCCTCGCAGGCAGCATTACCGCCACCGATGACAAAGACCTGTTTACCGCGAAAGAACATGCCATCGCACGTCGCGCAATAAGAAACGCCACGACCGCGATACATATCCTCGCCAACAAAACCAGCAGATCGCGGCGTGGCACCCATGCAAGCGATAACGCTCGAGGCCAGCGTATCGCCCATATCGTGATGCACCGTAAACAGCGCCGCATCCGCATCGTAATCGATACCCGCAACCATGCTCCATGCAACCTGTGCTCCCAGGCCCTCTGCATGTTGCTGAAACCGCTCGCCGAGTTCGGCGCCACTCAAGAGCGGAATGCCCGGATAGTTCTCGACCTCATTGGTTGTGGCGATCTGTCCTCCCGACATACCTTGCTCAATCACGGTCGTCGTTAGGTTGGCGCGCGCCGCGTAAATGGCTGCAGCATAGCCCGCAGGCCCGCCGCCGATAATCGCAACATCGATCGGCTGATGAGTAGTCATGAAGAGACCTCCTGTCGAAAGATTGGCGTTCTTTGCGCTCATACCCAAATTTATGCGAACGTGACACTCATGCACTACAATGATTCTCTGTGAAACAAAGATGAAGGGGAGATATCGATGGATCAGACGCAGACGAGCGACGACGCTTCCCTGCTCACGCACAGCACTCCCCAATCGGAACAAACCACGCTCTTGACTCAGCAAAAACCTCTCGTGACTATCGTGCACGCCTCGGTCGGCTCGGGCCACAAGGCCGCCGCAAATGCAATTGCGCAGGCATTCGACCTCATCCGCGGCACCAATGGCATCCCAGAGGATGTTGAGATTGAAGTGCTCGATATCCTTGATTTTGGACGCATAAAATTCGACGGCAACAAAACGGCCGCCTCGTTTACCGGCGCCACGCGCCCAATCTATGACTTGACCTGGCGTTATACCCTTACCGGACACCTGCTTTGGGGCGGTGGCACGGCATGGTCGCGCATCATGTTCCCCGCATTTAACGAATACGTTCGAACTCGCAGGCCCATTGCCGTGGTAGCCACACATATCACGGCAGCCAACGTCGCCGTCGGCGCGCGCGTCATTACGGGCATCGACTATCCCGTCATTTGCGTACCGACCGATTACGAGGTCGAGGGTTGGTGGCCCCATAAGGACACCGACCTCTTCTGTGTGGCAAACGAGTTTATGGCCGAAACACTCCGACCCCGTAAGGTTCCCGAGGCAAAGATCCGCATTACGGGCATCCCCATTCGCGCCGGGTTTGATACGGACTACAATCGCGAGGAAGAACTCGAGAAGTTCAATCTCCCCACAGACAAGCTCGTTGTGCTGGTAATGGCCGGCGCCAGTTTGCCTCAACCGTACGTTCGCTTTCGCGCGGAGATGGACCGCACCCTCCCCTTCCTGCGCAGCTTCGAGGACATGCACTTTGTCTTTTTGCCGGGCAAGGATACCGAATATGCCACCCGTCTCAAAACGCTTTTCGATGCCATGAAACTCGAGAACGTCACGGTTCTTGACTACGTCGATGACATGGCAGCGCTTATGCACGGCTGTGACCTGGCAATCCTCAAATCTGGCGGACTCACTGTTACCGAATGCCTGTGCGCACACCTGCCTATGATTCTGCTGGGCAAGTCATATGGCCAGGAAAAGGCCAACACCACCATGCTCACCGGCATGGGCGCCAGCATGCATGTCACGACCGCACGCGAGCTCATCGTGACACTGCGCCATCTCCACGATCATCCCGAATCGCTCAAGGCACTGCTCATTAACGGCGAAGTGCTGCGCCGTCCACGCGCAGCCGAGGATATCGCCATCGCAACCATGGAACTTGCAGGCAAGCCCCAAAAACGTAAACGAGCCTTCTGCCGCTTCTACTGGGGCGGAAAACCTGCGCATATCCGCTAGCCGAAAGTTCGCTGCTCGGCGGGAGCCGCCCATATATCATTCCATGCTCAAACATTCTCGCGGGGCGCTCGCATCCCTCCCGCCCACCTCTCACACATATCATTCCATGCTCAAACATTCTCGCTTCGCTTCGCTCGCTGCGAAACTGCGCGTGGAACGATATGTGTGAGAGGTGGGCGGGCGTCTACTCGCTTGAAAACAATAATCAATCTTTCTGATATGCAGATGCGACAAAGGATCAATCCCCTTGCCGCATCTGCTAACTGCAATTAATTACTTTGGTTCACCTTTGCAGCTTCTAATATGAGGATCCGGCACAGCTTGTAGTGCGTAAACGCAGCTGACCGGCCCGACCCGCCTATATATCGTCCCACGCGCAGTTTCGCAGCGAAGCGAGAATGTTTGAGCATGGGATGATATATAGGCGGGTCGGGCCGGTCAGCGGACAGTACGTAAACGACTAGGATACGCCACTGGAGCCGAAGCCTCCGTTGCCTCGGTCGGTTTTGTCTAGTTCGTCTACTTCTACGAGATTGACCGTGGGGACTTCTTGGATGACGAGTTGGGCGATGCGGTCGCCTTTGTTGATCTGGATATTGTTGATGGGGTCCAGGTTGATGAGGATGACCTTAAGTTCACCTCGATAGTGGGCGTCGATGAGACCGGGCGTGTTGACTATAGACAGGCCCTGCTTAATGGCTAGGCCGCTACGGGGCTGGACAAAGCCGGCGTAGCCATCGGGCAGCGCAATGGCCAAGCCAGTGGAGACCAAGCGGCGCTCAAAGGGCTTGAGGGTGCAGTCTTCGTTGGCACGGAGGTCAAGGCCGGCATCCGTGGGATGTGCGTATTTGGGAAGCTCGACCGTGGGATCGAGACGCTTAATGTTAACGGTAATGTTGGACATGAAATCACCTTAGCTTGTCGAGCTCTTGCAAAAACTCGTCGACGTCTTTGAAATCGCGATAGACCGAGGCAAAGCGAATGTAGGCCACCTTGTCGATCTTGGCCAGGCGCTTGAGCACCATATCGCCCAGTTCGTGGGACGTAACAGCCGTCAGCGTACGCGAACGCAACTCCACCTCGATATCATCGATGATCTCGTTGAGCTTTTTCGTGTCGATATCGCGCTTAATCGTGGCGCGCATCAGGCCGACCAGCAGCTTGTTGCGATCGAACCGCTGCTTAGACCCGTCGGATTTGATAACCTCGATGGGATCTTCGCAGCGCTCGAACGTCGTAAAACGATAATTGCACGAACAGCATTCGCGACGACGCTTGATAGTGTTGTTCGACTCCTGCATACGGGAATCGACAACGCGGGTATGTGCCTTACCGCATTTGGGACAGCGCATGGAACCTCCTCTTAAACGATAACAAGGGTACCATGCGACCGACCCGAAATCTTACGAACGGGCCGGAACTTTCAGAACTGCACCAGCATCAAGAGAGCCGCGATCGAGGTGATTGACGCTACGAATCATGTCGGAAGTCTCCTGTGTGGAAAGGCCATCGATGGGATGCTCCTGGGCAAGCGACCACAGAGAATCGCCGGACTGCACACGAACCGTTTCGTAGGTGACGTTGGCTACGGAATCGGCATATGCTGCGTGACGAGCAGAAAAGACTGACGTGGCGAGCACAAAGAACAGGGTGAACGCTACAGCAACAGCAACAATCGTCGAGGCCTTCAGGGCAACAGGAGCCGAAGCAGCGGCCGCACGCTGGGTGCGAACGGGTTTAGTGGCCACGGCCTGAAAATGAGAGCGTCCGCCCTTCACGACCGTAAAGGCAGGCGTGGCGGGCGCCTCGAGCTTAAGAGCGAGGTTTCCCTGGACCATATCCGCTGCGTTCATTCTGTTCTCCTCTCGTTTGTTTTGACGAGAACTGTTTTATCAAGCCGCGGGGACAAAAAAGTCTAGCGCGGGAACGAGTGTTCGGTTATTATTATCTTCGAACAGTTGTTCCTGTCAAGCAAAAATAGAACATTTGTTTGGTATGGGTAGAGAGGAATCCCTGATGGCTCGCAAAATTACCAAGCGTCAGCAGCAAATTTACGACTTCATCAAGGAATATCAGCAGGAGAAGGGCTATCCGCCCAGTGTACGCGAGATGGCTTCGGCTGTGGGCCTTTCCTCCCCTAGCACCGTACATGCGCATCTCTCCGCACTCGAAGCACGCGGCTTGCTCAAGCGTGACGCCACCAAGCCTCGCGCTCTCGAGCTCTTTGACGAGGACGGATCTTCCGTATCCATCTCAAAGTCCGATGAGCCCACGGCGCCCCGCGGAACCGTATCGCTGCCTCTCGTAGGCCGTGTCGCCGCAGGAATTCCTATTCTTGCCGAGCAGAATATCGAGGACACCTTTACCATCCCAACCGAGATCGCAACGGACCAGGGGTCCTTTATCCTCGAGGTCCACGGCAATTCGATGATTAACGTCGGTATCTATAACGGCGACTACATCATCGTTCGCGAACAGAAGAGTGCCATGAATGGCGAGATTGTCGTGGCCATGATCGATGGTTCCGCAACGGTCAAAACGTTCTATAAGGAGCAGGGGCGTGTTCGCCTGCAGCCCGAAAACGACACCATGGAGTCTATCTACGCGACAAATCCCACGATTCTGGGCAAGGTCGTCGGTTTGATGCGCCGGTTTTCGTAATGCAAAAACGCATCACGGTCTTTGATACCATTCGCGGGTTTACCATGCTGTCGATGGCGGGATTTCATGCCTGCTACGACCTTGCCTACCTATATGGTTGGGACATGCCCTGGTTTACCCAGACCATCTTCCAAGACATCTGGCGCGCTAGCATCAGTTGGGTATTTTTGCTTATTGCCGGCTGGATGTGCACCCTCTCGCGCAACAACATCAAGCGTGCCGCCAAATATGCCGCTGCCGCTTTAGTTGTATGGGTCGCAACGACGCTTGTCTCAGTCGATGACTCGGTGAACTTCGGCATCATTTTCTGCATGGCGGCATGCACTGCCATTGTTGCACTCGCGCGCCCGGTTCTCGATAGGGTGCCTGCAATATGGGGTATAACGATTTGCCTCATACTCTTTGCCTGTACCTGGAGCATTCCTAAAGCGGTCTACCCTATCCCCTATCTAGCTTGGCTGGGTTTCCCAGATCCAGACTTTGTCTCCGGTGATTACTATCCGCTCATACCCTTCTTCTTTATGTACCTCGCAGGCTTCTTTGCCGCTCGAACGGCACAAAAAGCAAACCGCAAAGCGCCAGCATGGGCCTATGCGAATCCCATCCCGGCGCTCGCGAGCCTCGGATGCCATGCACTACCGTTCTATCTGCTCCATCAACCGATTATCTTGGGTGTGCTGGAGCTGATTTATTCCGTTCGGTAACGCTCAAGACGTGGTGCGATACGGATCGGCAGCTTTGCCACAATACGAACGCCGCCCTCAAGATATTCCTCGTGCAGAAGGGTTCCCTGTTCGTGCACGAGCGTGATTAAAGCGCCCTCTCGATACGGAATATCGGCCGAGAGCAACACATCCGTAGCGGCCGCTTCACGAGCGATGCGGTCGACTAAGTCATCAAGACCCTCACCCGTCTGAGCCGAGAACAGCACCGCCTCGGGATAGCGCCGGCGGAAGCTCAAGCGGTCGACGCTATCGAGCAGATCAATTTTATTGAACACAGTAAGCGTCAGGCGCTCACCGGCACCAATCTCGTCAAGGACACGATCAACCGCCTCGAGCTGACGCTCATAATCCTCATCGGAAGCGTCTACAACTTTAAGAATCAAATCGGCGCCGAGCACCTCGGAAAGCGTAGATTTAAACGCGTCGACCAGGCCATGGGGCAGCTTTTGAATAAAGCCGACGGTATCGGTGATCGTCATGCCACGGCCACCGGGCAAACGGTACGAGCGCGTCGTAGGATCGAGCGTGGCAAACAGCTTATCCTGCGAAAGTACAGTGGATCCCGTCAATCGATTAAGCAACGTCGACTTGCCGGCATTGGTGTAGCCAGCCAACGCCACGCGAAACGCCGGCGATTCAATACGGCTTTTCGATTGCACATCACGACGTTGTTCAACCTGTTTCAGTTCGCGTCGAAGAGCTGCGATCTTATTACGAATTAGGCGACGGTCGACCTCGAGCTGGCTTTCGCCCTGGCCAAAGCGCGAGCCAATACCGCCACGCGTCTGTTCCTTAGCAAGATGGCTCCACATACCTCGCAGACGAGGCAGCAGATACTGCAACTGTGCCAGCTGCACCTGCAAGCGGCCCTCACGAGTCTGGGCATGCAGGCCAAAGATATCCAAAATCAATGCCGTACGGTCAATAATCTTGACCGGTTCGCCCACGGCTTTCTCAAGATAGGACTGCTGCGAGGGCGTCAGGTCGTCGTCGAAGATAACAACATCCGCATCCATGCGATGCACCAAGCCGCACAGCTCCTCGACCTTGCCAGAACCGATAAACGATTTGGGATAGGGTTTAACCAGGCGCTGCGACAAGCGTGCCACGCATTGGGCTCCAGCAGTGTGAGCCAAGCGCTCGAGCTCGTCGAGCGAACGGTCGAGCGGCCAGACGTTATCGCGCCACTCAACACCAACCAAGATGGCGCGCTCAGGTTCAGGCGCCGTAGGGACCAAAGGAAAACGAGCCATTAGGCAGCCTCGATGCGACGGTAAATATCAGCAACGACCTCATCGATCGTAAACTCATCCATATCGAACCACACGATGCGATCATCACGCTTAAACCAGGATAGCTGGCGCTTGGCATAGCGACGTGAGCGCATCTTGATAAGCTCACGGGCCTCATCCATGGTAATAGCGCCTCGCAAGGCATCAATAATCTCTTTGTAACCGATTGCCTGCATCGACGTCAGTGCATCACTTAGGCCCTGGTCCATAAGACCACGGACCTCATCAACCAGCCCCTGCTCAAACATAAGGTCGACACGCAGGTTAATGCGCTCATAGAGCACTTTACGGCTACGCGTCAGACCAAACCACAAGGCATGATAACGCTCACGCGGAACGCTGAATTTCGACTTCTGCTCGGCATACGACACACCGTCATCGTGCATCTCGAGCGCACGAATCACACGACGCACGTTATGGGGATGAATCACGGCAGCCGATTCGGGGTCGCGCTCGGCAAGCAGGGCATGCAATGCTTCCTCTCCAATGCGCTCGGCAAGCTCCTGATAGCCCGCGCGGCGTTCGTCCTCGAGTTCTCCCGAAGGAAAATCCATTTCATCGAGTGCGGCCTTGAGATACAGGCCCGTACCGCCGCAAAAGACCGGAAGACGTTGCTCACCAAGCAAACGCTCGACATATGCTCGGGCGTCCGACTGGTAGAGCGCGGCAGAATACGCGACGCCCGGATTCACGATATCGACAAGGCGCAACGGTGCCGAGCACTCCTCGGGCATCATCTTGGCCGTACCGATGTCCATACCACGATAGATTTGCATCGCGTCACAAGACAACACTTCAGACGACAGGCGAGCAGCCAGACGGTCGGCAACATCGCTCTTGCCGACCGCCGTCGGACCGACGATCGCTACGGCAGAAAGGCTTGCACCAGGAGAGATCATTAGCGGGGCTCGCCCACGACGGAGCCAGACAGATACCACGTCTTGGCGACATCAATATCAACATCGACGATTTTGCCGATGAGTTGATCGATGCTATAGCCAGCAGGAATCGGCGCATGCACCGTCTGGTTCTTGGGGCTCTTGCCCAGAAGGACAGCGTCGTTCTTCTTGCTCGTGCCCTCAATAAGTGCAGGCACCACGGTGTGAAGCTCGCCCTGGTTATACTCGTGCGCCGTCGTCTCGATAACCTTGACCAGACGGTTAAAGCGCTCAAGGATAACCTCATGCGGGGTGGGATCATAAATCTCAGCTGCCGGGGTACCGGCGCGCTTGGAGTAAATAAACGTGTAGGCCTGGGCATAGCGCACCGTCTCGGCAAGCGAGAGCGTCTGTTCAAAGTCTTCCTCAGTCTCGCCCGGGAAGCCCACAATGATGTCGGTCGAAAGCGCAATATCGGGCATACGGTTACGAATACGATCGACCAGGCCCAGATAATCCTCGCGCGTGTACCGACGATTCATCTCTTTAAGAATGCGCGTGGAGCCCGACTGAACGGCCAAGTGAAGCTGCGGCATGACGGCAGGTGTCTCGGCCATAGCATCAATGGTCTCGGGCAGCAGATCCTTAGGATGCGAAGAGGTAAAGAAGATGCGCTCGACGCCCGTATCGCCCACCGCGCGCAGCAGATCGGCAAAGCGCGGCTTGCCAAAGAGATCGCGACCGTAGGAGTTAACGTTTTGGCCCAGAAGCGTAATCTCGCGCACGCCCTGACGCACGAGCCCGGTCACCTCGTCGACAATCTCCTCGAAGGGACGGCTCTTCTCACGACCACGGACGTACGGCACGATGCAGTACGTACAGAAATTGTTGCAGCCCGTCATGATGGGCACCCAGGCGTGATACTGCGTCTCGCGATGCCACGGCATACTCATGGCGTCGGTATCCTCATGCTCATTCGTACGGATATGGCGCTTACCATCCAAAAACGCCTCGGCGATAAGCTCAGCCACGTGCGCAATAGAATGGGTGCCGAAAATGACGTTGACGTTATCGACGTTGGTGAGCAAGCCCTCACCATCGCGCTGGGCGATGCAGCCGCCCACGGCGACAACACGCTTACCCGAAGGCGAAGGAGGAAGGCTCTTGCAGGAATTGCACTGACCATACAGGCGCGTATCGGCAGCCTCGCGCACACAGCACGTCATGAACACGACAATATCGGCATGCTCCGGATCGAGCGCCATAAGACAGCCATACGAATCGAGCAAACCGCTCACGCGCTCAGAGTCGTGCTGGTTCATCTGGCAGCCGAATGTGCGTATAAAGTAGGTTTTACCGGCAAGAATATCGCGTACGGAACGCTGGTCCATGAGCTTACATCCTAACGATGGTGTCGACGGGGCGCATAGGTGCTACAAGCGTGCAAATGGCTTGTTTACGCAACAGGCTTAACGTCGTCCATGACGACGTTATCCATGGCAGCCCGATTAATCTGGTGAACGTAGATAGAGAGACGGATTGCCGTGCGCGACTCCCCGTTAATGAGGATGTCGGAGAACACCGGCGCGCAGGAGACATCAAAGCCGGTCGGAATCAGAAAGCCGCGCGCAATGGCGACGGCCTTGATGGCCTGGTTGACGGCACCGGCGCCGACGCATTGAATGTTGACGGGGACGCCATCTTTGACCATGCCGGCAATGGCGCCGGCTACGGACGCGGGCGATGATTTGCTTGATACCTTCAGGCAATCCATGAAGAAACTCCTGCGTTTAAAAGTACGTTTTAACTGCAATAACTGTATCGTACCGAGCGGACTCGGTAAAGATTTTATTCCTCTTTGGCAAGATCGAACGTCACCGTGATGCGATCACGCGAAACGCGAATCTTAGGGTCGCCGCATAGATTGAGGTAATACCGGGCGGCAAGGTCGTTAAAGTCACGCTCGACCGCACGCGAAAACTGCGCCATATCATCCTTGGCGATACGAAGGCCTCGACGGTCCTTGGCAAGATCGATGGGAGCCGGCGCATGAGAGGTGGAGTCGCGCTCGCGCAGCAGACGCGCAGTCACGCCGCGAACGGGCTTAATCTGACCCGACAGAATACGGTGGGCAGTGCGCTCGGACATCTCAAGGCCCAGACCGGAGCAGATCCGGATAAAGTCCTCGGCATCCGAGGCAAGGCCCAAGCGATCGATAACTGGAAGCTCGCACTCGTCATCGATAAAGAGCAGGCGCGACGTATCGAGACGACTCGAAGCCTGAGCGTACAGGGTCGCAGCGATCTCGGACGGAGAGCCCAGATACACATCGCAGCAACGCAGCTCCTCAAGGGCAAACTCACAGGCCGCGCGAATGATGTTGTGGGGGCCGCGAGCACATACATAGCGACCGTCTTCGTCTTTAACCGCCTGAGGCCAGCTCGACTGGTCGGCGCGCTCACCCAAGCGTTCGGTGGCAACGCGCACCTTAAACGAAGAGCCCAAATCGACGCCCGATGAAACAACGCGCGCCTCATCCGTGTTCTGCTTGATAGAGAACAGCGCCATACCACGACCGTGAACACCCCAACGGTCCATTTTCATGCTCTCGAGCTTGGAAGTGACACGAGCATCGAAGATACGCTCCTGCATATCCTGCGGCACACCAGAACCGTTATCCAGGAAGAGGAGGGTGCGAACACCCTCCTCCTTGGTCGTGGCAAGATAGACCTTATCGGCTCCGGCATCGCGAGCATTACGCAGCATCTCGATGACAATGTCCTCTACATGCTGAATGTCATGCTTGGCCTGACGGCGCTCGGCCTCCGAAACGCGGAGGCGGACATACCCCTCGCCAAGGTTTTCCTCGACGCGAAGGTTGCCCTCCCCCGACATCGACGCGATAAATGAGATGAGCTCGTTCGCGTCGTTCATGTTATTTAGCGATATCGACGGCACGGCTCTCGCGAATCACGACAACGCGAACCTGACCGGGATACTCCATCTCTTCCTCGATCTGATGGGCGATATCGTGCGCAAGCACCGTGGACTGGGCATCGGAGATCTTGTCAGGCTGAACCATGACATGAACCTCGCGACCGGCCTGCATGGCATAGGTACGCTCGACGCCGTCGTGAGAGTTGGCAATCTCCTCGAGCTTCTCAAGACGCTTGATGTAGTTCTCGGCCGACTCGCGGCGGGCACCGGGACGAGAAGCAGAAACGGCATCGGCAGCCTGGACCAGAACGTCGAGCACCGTGTTGGGGTCGACATCGGCATGATGGGCTTCGATCGCGTGGACGATAACGGGCTTCTCGCCATAACGGCGGGCAAGCTCGGCGCCAATGACAGCATGCGGTCCCTCAACGTCGTGGTCGATGGCCTTGCCCAGGTCGTGCAGAAGACCGGCGCGCTTGGCGGTCACAACATCCAGACCAAGCTCGGAGGCCATAACGCCGCACAGGTCGGAGACCTCAAGCGAGTGCTGCAGAACGTTCTGGCCAAACGAAGTGCGGTAGCGAAGAGCACCCAGGGTCTTGACGATCTCGGGATGCAGGTCGTGGATACCGGTATCGAAGGCGGCCTGCTCGCCGGCCTCGCGCACACGCTGCTGAACCAAGTCGGCGGCCTTGTGATACATCTCCTCGATGCGGGCGGGGTGAATGCGGCCGTCTGCAATGAGGTTCTCAAGCGCCACGCGGGCAGTCTCACGACGGACCGGATCGAAGCTCGAGAGTACGACGGTCTCGGGAGTGTCGTCAATCACGAGGTTGACGCCGGACACCTGCTCAAAGGTGCGGATGTTGCGACCCTCGCGACCGATAATGCGACCCTTGAGGTCATCGGAGGGAATATGAACGGAAGTGACGGTGACCTCGGCGGTATGGTCGGCGGCGCAACGCTGAATCGCCAGGGAGAGAATCTCCTGGGCGGTCTTATGGCACTCGGCGCGGACCTGCTGCTCGGACTCGCGGATGATGGTGGCCGCCTCGTGGGTAACCTCACCACGGACCTTGTCGAGCAACTCCTTGTGAGCATCCTCACGCGTAAGGTCGGCAATACGCTCGAGCTCTGAGGTCTGCCTGGCGCAGAGCTCCTCAAGCTCGCGAGAGCGCTTCTCGACCTGACCGGCCTGGCTGGACAGCTGATGCTCGCGCTTATCGAGCGCATCGTTGCGACGATCGAGCGATTCCTCGCGCTGCATCACACGATTTTCGAGCGTGCGAATCTCGCTCTTACGCTGCTTGTCCTCGGCCTCGGCGGCCTGCTTGTTCTTGATGATCTCTTCCTTGGCCTCGAGCAGAGCCTCTTTTTTGAGGGTCTCGGCCTGACGCTTTGCATCACCGATCAGGGACTCTGCCTGCGCGTGTGCCGACTGGATCTTTTCGTCGGCCTCGTGAAGACTACCCTGCTTGGCGGTGCGCATGTAGGCAATGGCGGCGATGGCACCCAAAACGAGGCCAACGAGCGCTGCAATGATAGGCATGCTCACTCCTTTTTATGGATTCGTTACACAGCAAAGCGAACCGTCCTTACGAACGGCTCGCGACATTTGAGTAATATGGGCGCAGCTTATGCGGGTCGGATACAGATAAACATATAAACAAACTCATCACAGATGAGCACATATCACAAAGCAAATGACGGTATTTATCCTACGTTGAACCGCAACAACTGTCAAATAAACGCACCCGGCACGGCGCCAATCGAGCGGTGAACGGCAAGGGCGTAACACGTGCACGTTTACACGGCACACTCCTCGCTTAAGGCATCGAGACGTGCCTTAACGGCATCGGCGGCGATGCGATACGAGAAGCCTTTACCCATCAAAAACCTGACGAGCTTTTCGAATGCACGCGCCTCGGGAATGCGACGTTTAGCGAGCAAGGCCGATGCACGAGTCAAGTCGTCATCCACGGTAAAATACGCCTCGGGATAGCCGGGGATATCGTCAAGCACGACATGACGACGCTTGAGCTCAACCTCGATCTTGCGCTGTCCCCAGCCGCGACGTTTGCGCTCTTCGATAAAGTACGAGCAAAAACGGTTCTCGTCCAAAAATCGATACTCAGTCGCTCGAGCAACGGCAAAATCGATCGCAGGCTGTCGAAAGCCATAGCGAGCCAACTTATCCCGTACCTCGCCCGTGGCATGATCGCGACGCGAAAGCATCTCGGTCACCATGGTGAGTGCACATTTGCGTTCGATAAGCTGCACCGCCTCGCGAAAGTCATCCCAAGCACAGGGAAGATCGGGGCGGTTCTTAACGTACAGGCGCGCCACGCGCACGGGAATCCAAATGGAACGTTCGTAACCGCCCTCAAGATCGCAATCGATATGCGCGCAGGGCTTTTTAGACGCATAACCGCTCGAGAACGAGGAGGCCGCTTTCTTATCGGGAAAGACGACCGTAGCCTCGGTCACCGTATACGACATGTCGGCATCCGCTACTCGTCGTCATCGTCGAGCATTGCGGAGCCATCGATGGCGTACAGCTCATCAAACTCCTCGGGGGCGGGCTGGTCGGTCAACTCAACCTCGGAGGGGGCATCGTCGTCATACTCAAGGCCGCAGGCAAGGCGAACCTTGTGCTCGATCTCGTCAGCGCAATCGGGATGCTCGCGCAGGAACGTCTTGGCGGCCTCGCGACCGTTGCCGAGCTTGTCCTCGCCATAGGCAAACCAGGACCCCATCTTTTTACAGATGCCGCACTCGACGGCCATATCCAGAATCGAGCCCTCTTTGGAGATGCCGGTGCCGTACATGATGTCAAACTCGGCCGAACGGAACGGAGCCGCCACCTTGTTCTTAACGACCTTGGCACGAACGCGATTGCCGATAACCTCGTCCTTGAGCTTGATGGTATCGATTTTGCGAATATCGATTCGCACGGAAGAGAAGAACTTGAGCGCGCGGCCTCCCGTGGTGGTCTCGGGGTTGCCGAACATGACGCCGATCTTCTCGCGCAGCTGGTTAATGAAGATGCAGGTCGTGTTGGACTTGGCAAGCGAGCCGGCGAGCTTGCGGAGTGCCTGGCTCATCAAGCGAGCCTGCAGACCCACCGTCGTGTCACCGATCTCGCCCTCGATCTCGGCACGTGGAGTCAAGGCGGCAACAGAGTCGACGACGATGGCGTCGATGGCACCTGAGCGCACAAGCATATCGACGATCTCGAGCGCCTGCTCGCCCGTATCGGGCTGGGAAATGAGGACCTCATCGATATCAACACCGATGCGCGCGGCATAGGTGGGATCAAGCGCGTGCTCGGCATCGATAAATGCAACGACGCCGCCCATGGCCTGTGCTTCTGCAAGGATCTCGAGCGAAAGCGTCGTCTTACCGGAGGACTCGGGGCCATAAATCTCGACGATACGGCCGCGCGGCACGCCGCCGATACCCAAGGCGGCATCGAGCGCCAGAGAGCCCGTCGGAATAGCCTCGACCTCGAGCTCGGGACCGCCGTCGCCATACCTCATGATAGAGCCCTGGCCGAACTTCTTCTCGATCTCGGCCTTGGTGGTGGCGATCATCTCATCGCGCTCTTTACCCGTCGTGCGTGCATGAACGGTACGTACGGGACCTGAATTCTTGGCCATGAATAGCCCTCCTCTTAACAACCTGAAACGATAATAAACGAACGGCTGTTCGTGGTCAACCGTTCAGATTCATCATATGCACCCGTACATTCCAAAACCAGACCAAACGCCGACCAATCACCGACCAAACGCTTGACCGTGCCAATCACAAATACGACCGCTCGAACAAATTTAGGCCATATACCAGCGCAAACACCAATACCGTCAAAGGTCCCTATCTCCACAATTAAGGGGCCCTAAGGCCCCTTAAACCACGTCTATTCCATAGAATTGAGCACGCGGACAATGCACTCCAAAGCCTCCGCGACCGCATAGGCCCGAACGCACGACCGATCGCCCTCATAATGGCAACGTGCAGACTCGACAACCGGCGCTCCCCCATCGGCCGCACGATACGCCCAGCCAATATAGAACGTGCCGGCAGGGTCTTGCTCGGTGCCGCCACCGGGCCCAGCGTAGCCCGTTGCGCTTACGGCAATATCGCTCTGATAGAGTTCAAGCGAGCCCGCGGCCATCTCGCGCGCCGTCTGATGCGACACGGCACTAAACCGATCGAGCGTTTCCTGCTCGACGCCGAGCACGCGATGTTTGATCTCATCGCAGTAGGTCACCGCACCGCCACGAAGCACCGCCGAGGCACCCGGGATATCGGCAATCGTCGAGGCGATCATGCCCGCCGTCAGCGACTCCGCCGTCGACACCGTCACACCACGGGCACTCGCGTGCTCGACAAGATCGCGCGCCAAGTCCTCGTTGTTTGCGGCGATCTGCAAATAAGACTCCGTCATACCCACCAGGACCTAGACCGAAAAGACGATCTTACGGCAGTTCCAGAAGTACTGGGCACCCGAGACAATGGTCAAAATCACGGCGATGACGTACAGGAAGCGCGACACCGAATAGACACCGAGCAGCAGCGACACCGGCCCCAGCTGAAGACCGGCCATCGCAAAGACGCACAGATAGCCGCAGATGGAGACCATCGTGGTCGCCGTCTTGTACTTGCCGAGCTTATCGGCGGCAACGACCACACCGGCAGCACTTGCGACCATACGAAGGGCGCTCACCAACAGCTCACGAAACAGGATAATGAACACGGACCACACGGTCACCGCGCCAAAATCCAGGAACAGCAGCAGGGCCGAGAACACCAGCAGCTTGTCGGCGATGGGGTCCAAGAACTTGCCGAAATCGGTGATCTCGTTGCGCGAGCGCGCCAGATAGCCGTCGACCTTATCGGTGCACGACAGGATCACATACAAAATGAAGGCAGCGGCGGCGAGCGGGCCGTCGAAGGTGCTCCAGTCCGTACCGGCAACGCATGCGTGAGACAGGGCCGAGACGATCATGAACACCGGGATAAAGACGATGCGAACGCACGTCACGATGTTGGCGGGCGTCCAAACACTCGTCAGTTCCTTATTGCTCTCGTTTGCCACGACGCTCTCCTACTCCACAACATGACCGATAAGCTCATAGCAGAAGCTATCGGTAAACTCGACGGTCAGAATATCGCCCACGGACGCCTCGCTGGCGTCCAGATGCACCGCGCCATCGGAATCGGGCGCCTGGAACCAGGCGTGACCGATCAGCTCGGCGCCGTCCTCAGTCTCTTCGATGCCATCGACGATCACCTGTGCGCGCTCGCCCACATGGGCCGCCGTGGCGGCAAAACCGAGCGACTCGGCCAGATCCATGGCCTCCTGGGCACGCTCGAGCTTGACCTCCTCATCGACCTGGCCCTCCATCTTGGCGGCCAGGCTGCCCTCCTCACGCGAGTAGGCAAAGACGCTCGTGTAGTCAAAGCCGACGGTGTCCATAAAGTCGATAAGATCGCGAAACTCGTCGTCGGTCTCGGTCGGGAAGCCGACCATGGCCGTGGAGCGAATCACAATACCGGGGATGCGCTCGCGAAGGTCGCGGAACAGATCCTCGAGCTCCTGGCGCGAACCGGAGCGACGCATGGCCTTGAGGATGCGCGCATCGCAGTGCTGTACGGGGATATCGATATAGGGCAGTACCTCGGGCGTATCGCGAATCGTCTCGATAAGCTCGTCGGTCATGCCCTCGGGCTGCAGATAGAGCACGCGGACCCAGACGTTATGCGGGCGCACAGCCTCGGCGACGGCACGCAGCAGCTGCGCCAGATTGCGCGGCGAGCCCTCGGCGAAGTCCTCGTCGGCAAAGTCGGTGCCCCAAATGCCCGTGTCCTGGCCGATCAGCACGATCTCGCGCACACCGCCGGCAACCAGGTCGCGCACCTCGGAGATAATGCTCTCGGCATTGCGCGAATGATAGCGACCGCGAATGTAGGGGATCATGCAGAAGCTGCAAAAACGATTGCAGCCATCGGAAATCTTGACGTAGGCAACAGCGCCCTCGACGGTACGCTTGACCTGCGGGATATAGGCCGCGATCTCACGTTCGAAACCCAGCACGCCATCGATGACCGCCACGATGCCGTCCTCCTCGTCGGCCTTCACAAAGGCAGCGACCTCAGGCAGCTCGTCAGGCAGGTCATCGCCATAGCGCGACGGCACACAGCCGCACATGACGATGGGGCAGGCGCGAACGCCGTCCTGCACCTCATTGGCGAGCTCGAGCGTGGTCTCGATGCTCTCGGACGTTGCGGAGGCGAGGAACGAGCATGTATTGACGATGGCGATATCGGCATCCTGCGGGTCGAATGCCTCCTCGTAGCCCGCAGCGGTCAAAAGAGAACGCATGCGGTCGGTGTCAACCTCGTTCTTAGCGCACCCGAGGGTGATGTAGAGCACGGAGCCCAAAGGTGTATCCATGTTGGAGAGCGGTCCTTTCGAATGTTATTAGCGGTAGTTGGTGAACTGCAGCGGCTGGCCGTAGTCCTGGTCGCGCAGGAACTGGATCACCGTCTGAAGCGCATCCTTAGAGGCCGAGGTAACGCGCAGTTTATCGGCCTCGATGGTCACCTTGACCTTGAGCTTTTGATCCTTGATGTCCTTATTGATCTTCTTGGCGGTCGCCTGGTCAATGCCCTCGACGATATGGCCGAGCACGCGCACGGTACCGCCCGAAGCCGCCTGCGACGCGTCCCAAGAGACAGCCTTAAGATCGATGCCGCGCTTGATGAGCTTAGAGCTCAGCACGTCAATGATCTGCTTGGAGACAAAATCGGCCGGGGCATTGATCGTAAAGAGCTTGTCGCCCTTCGAAAGCTCGATGGTGGCGCCGGAGTCCTTGAGGTCATAGCGCTGAGAGATCTCGCGGGTGGTCTGTTGGAAGGCGTTATCGACCTCCTGCATATTGACCTCGGACACAACGTCGAAGCTGGAATCTTTAGCCATGGTTCTTCCTTTCGGTACGGGGAGCCTTAGTAGCTGTCGTACGAATAGTCATCTGAATCGTTTGCAGTCTGGCCGTCGGATGCCGTGTCGGTACCGTCGGTAGATTGGGCGTCGGTGCCGTCGGTAGACTGGGCGTCGGTGCCGTCGGCGGTATCGGTGCCGTCGGCACTCTCACCGTCTTCGGAGTCAGTGGTCTCCTTCTTGGGAACGGTAATGGTCACGCGCGCCACGCCCGATGTCTTGGTGTCGTAGCGAACCTTTTCACCGTTCTTGGTAACCGTGACATCGGAGGGCTTGGACGTGGTGATCTCGATCGAGGACTCGGGCGTGTACTCCTGCTCAAAGGGACCGGTTGCCTGGGCGCCAAAGACCGATTTACCGTCGACCTTGACCTCGATCCAGGCGGTCTTGCCCTTGGCAACGGAGACCTTGACCTTGATAACCTCGTCCTCTTTCTTTTTCGCGTTCGCCTTGGCGGCATCGGAATCGGCAGAATCCGTCGCCTCGTCGATGCCTTCATCCTCGTCAACAGATTCGGTCGTCTTGGAAGACTTCTTGGTCGTCGTCTTGGTGGCCGCGGGCGTCTCGGGCGTCGACTCGGGTGCAGAAGAGCCGCAGCCACGCAGGAGGACCACGATGAGCAGAATCAACAAAAGCGCCACGGCACCGATGCCGGCGTAGATGATGCGCGGATCGAGTCCATTGTTCTGGGGGGCACGTCCACCACCGCGTCCGCGATTAGAGCCACCGCGACCGTTTACCTGCGGCATACGGCCGCGACTGCTATCGGGACGACCACGATATCCGCCTTGGCTCTGCGAGCCGCGCTGACCCGAACGCGGCGCAAGCTCGCCACGGTTCTGATAGCCACGCTGGCCAGAGCGAGGCGCCGAAGAGCGTTGCCCGTAAGGCTGCGATTGAGAACGGAGGCGCGGCGTCACCTGCGTGGTATCGGCGTCGGCATATCCACCGTGGGAACGCCCGGCAGAAACTCCGCGATAACCACGACCGGAGTAGCCACCGTCGCCGTAACCGGCGCGGGGATCGCGACTCAACCCGCGAGCGGCGGGAAGCGCACGATCATCCGGCATGGGCGTACTGCGAAAGCGATCTCGCTGAGAACGAATCTCCTCGCTGGAGCCCGTCTCGGTGATATAGCCCGCCTGCGGAGGGCGCTGGCCGTACCGCGTCGAGCGACCACCCTGAACCATCAGAAAGCGTCCGTTATCGACCGACGAACGCGAGTTAACGTAGCCGGCAGCATCCTGAAAACGACCGCCCTGCTGCGAGGTCTCGCGTTCATATGCCATGAGGTCATCAAAATAAGCGTTGACGACCTCGCGCGGGTTAAGCCCCAAAAAGCGAGCATAGCTCGAAATCATGCCCTGCGCATAGCCGCGCGGAGGCATCGATGCAAAGTTACCGGTCTCGAAAAACTCGATGATCTGCGGCCTGATTTTGATGGTGTTGGCGACCTGCTGGATGGAAAGGCCCATCCGGCGACGCTGCTCGAGCAGCATGTCACCAAAGCGTGCAGCCATCAGAATCCTCCAAACTCACGATCTTCACGTGCCATCTCGGCGTCGACAGACTCCAACGCGGCGAGCCCCTCCTCGTCCAGCAGGACCTCGCGCGGCTTGGAACCATCGGGCGGGCCGACGACACCCTTTTCTTCCAGCATGTCCATAATACGCCCGGCGCGCGCATAGCCAACCTTGAGGCGGCGTTGCAGCCCAGATGTGGAGCCCAGCTGCGATTCCACCACAATATGGGCGGCCTCCCAGATAAGCGGGTCGTCATCTTGCGGTTCGGCAACGCCCGTGCGAACAATGCCGCCACCAGCCATGGACATGGAAGCGGGCGCCACGGCAGAGAGAATCTCCTCATGGTAGTCGGGCTCGCTTTGCGACTTAACGAACTCGACGATCTCGTTGATCTCGTCGTCCGAAACAAAGCAGCCCTGGATACGGCGGGGCTTACCCCAGTCGACTTTGGAGAACAGCATGTCGCCCAAACCAGTAAGCTTTTCGGCGCCCATCTGGTCGATAATGACGCGGGAATCGATGCCCGTAGCCACGTTAAAGGCAATACGATTGGTGATGTTGGCCTTGATAAGGCCCGTCACCACGTTGGAGCTGGGGCGCTGCGTAGCCACGATAAGGTGAATACCGGCGGCACGGCCCAGCTGGGCGATACGGACGATCGAGGCCTCGACATCCTTGCCGGCTACCATCATCAGGTCCGAAAGCTCGTCGATGATGATGACCAGATAGGGCATCTTTTGCGGCGGGTTATCGTAATGCTCGAACTCGCCGGCAGCCTGCTTTTCGTTATAGGTCGAAATCTTGCGAACGTTGAGGCGCTCGAAGACCTTCAGGCGACGCTCCATCTCGGACACGGCCCACTGCAGCGCACTGGCAGCCTGCTTGGGCTCGGTCACCACGGGCACATAGAGATGCGGCAGGCCGTTATAGCCCGCAAGCTCGACGCGCTTGGGGTCGACCATGATAAGGCGAACGTCCTCGGGAAGGGCGCGCATGAGCAAGGTCGTGATGATGGAGTTGATCATGACCGACTTACCCGAACCGGTGGTGCCGGCGATCAGCAGATGGGGCATCTTGGCGAGGTCGGCGACAACCGGCGTGCCCTCGGCATCGCGACCGATGGCAAGCTCGAGCGGACCGCCCTTCACATAGGGAAGCACGTCGCCCAGGTTGACGTTCTGACGCTTGCGATTGGGGATCTCGATACCCACAAGCGAGGTGCCGGGAATCGGCGCAAAAATGCGCACCGACTGGGCGGCAAGCGAAAGCGCGATATCGTCCTCGAGGCTCGAGATCTTACTCACGCGCTCGCCCTCACCGGGCTGCAGCTTAAAGGTCGTGACCGTGGGGCCGGCAATCCAGCCGACGACGCGGGCGCTACGGCCAAACTCAAGCAAGGTGGACTGCAGCGACTCGGCAGTCTGTTCCAGCTCCTTGTCAGAAGACGCGGAGGACGCCGACTGCGGGTTGGCATGCAGGATTTCGAGCGGCGGGAGCTTGAGGCCGTCCTCTTGGTCGCCCTCGGCATCGGCATTGGTACCGTCCGCTCCCCCATCGCCGGCTGCAACAGAAGCAGCGGAAGCCGTGGGGGCGGAGGCATCGGAAACCTTGGGATGCTTTAGGAAGTCAGGGATCTGCGGAGCTGCCGAAACGGGATTCACGGCAAACGGCGGCTCGGACTCGTCAGCCTTGTCCGGATCGTCTTCCATCGAAAACTGTCCGGTGACCTGTCCTGCCTTGGCACGGCGACGCGGCAGTAAGGTTGTCTTGGCGGTCTCGAGCGGAGCCTCGTCGTCCTCGTCATCGCCCTCGGTGAGTTCGATTTCGCTATCGGACCAAGACGGGTCGGGCTCGCTCGTGTTGAGCTTGGGCACGGCCTTGCCCTTCTTGGTATGGCGGCGCGGCAGCAACGTGGTCTTGGCTCGCTCGGCCTCCACGGTCTCGGACACATCGACAAACGGGTCATCGTCCTCGTCGTCATCCAAAACCGAATCGACATCGCCACCCATGACCGTGGTCACGGCGGCGTCAGTTGCCTTCTGACGCAGGATGCTCAGGTGCGGACGGGCGACGCCGGGAACCGACAGGGCCTCTTCGTCGCCCCACGGGCTCGCATTGACATCGGCACGACGGCGCTCGGCAAAATCGGCGGCGCGATCGCGTGCGGAGCGCAAAACGCCGCCCACCGAGAAGCCGATAATGACCAGGCCAACGACGACAAGGCCCAGCAAGACAACCATGGCAATAGGTTTACCCAGGGCGTTTTGCAAGGTACTTGCGATAAAGGCGCCAATGTAGCCGCCCGAGGCGGAAAGGTTCTGCGGCGTAAACATGAGGTCACACGAATCGCTCGTGCCCGGCACCATCAGCGACAGGATAGAGACAATGGCCACAAAGACCACGGCGCCGCCCGCGACCGAGCGAATGTTGAGCGGCGAGTCCTCACCCAAAAAGAGCGTGGCGGCGAACAGCAAGATGACGATCGGCAGCACGTAAGCGCCCAGGCCAAAGCCGAGGTGATAGAAGCCGGCGACAGCAGCCGTCACGGGCGCCGTTGCCGGCGAAATCACGGCAATGAAGGATGCAATCGCCAAAACGGCAATGACCACGCCGGCGATATCGCGATTGGCCGAAGGCTCGACCAGGGGCTCGAACTCATCGAACTCGGACTCGTGGCCCTTATTGGCACGCAGATGGGAACCGGCACCCTTCGCAGATGCCGGTTGGTTGTTGGCCTTATTGCCTTTGGCGTTTTGTGCAGATCCGCGCGCCAAACTAAACCTCCATGACGACCGGGATGATCATCGGGCGAGTGCGCGTACGGCTCCAGATAAAGTTGGAGAGCGAATCGCGCACGGCTTTGCGAATGGCATCGGAGCCGCTGCTGGTAAAGCTAAACTTGCCCTTCTCGATCGTCTTCATGATGGCTGCGGAGGCATCCTCGGAGAACTGATCGTCGATGGCAAACGAAACGCCGCGGCCCGAGAACTCGATAGCCTCGATCTTCTTGTGCTTGAGCGAGACGATGGCAACGGCCGTGACCATACCGTCGTTGGCGAGCTTTTGGCGATCGCGCAGGACGATGGGATCGGTGTCACCGATGCGCAGACCGTCGACATAGACGACGCCGGACTCGACGGGCGTACCGCGCTTTACGATACCACCGCGCATCTCGAGCGTGTCACCGTTGTCGAGGATAAAGATGTGATCGTCCTTGATGCCCATCTTACGGGCAAGCTGGGCATGGGCGCGCAGATGCACGGCTTCGCCGTGAACCGGCATAAAGTAGGTAGGCTTGGCCATGGCCATCAGAAGCTTGAGCTCCTCCTGGCTGCCGTGGCCCGAGACATGAACGAGTGCGCGATTCTTATCCCAGACGTCGCAGCCGAGCTTGGCCAGGCTGTTGACGACCTGCTGGACGGCCTTCTCGTTGCCGGGAACGGGAGTTGCCGAGAGGATGACGGTATCGCCCTCGTGGATGGAGAGCGTCTTGTGCTCGCCGTTAGCCATGCGGGACAGGGCCGACAGCGGCTCGCCCTGCGAACCGGTGCACATGACGACGATCTTATCGTCAGGCAGGTTATCGATATCGAAGGCATCGAGGATATCGGCATCGTCGATGTTGAGGTAGCCCAGCTCGCGCGCCACGCGGGTGTTGGTGAGCATGGAGCGTCCGGTCACGACGACCTTGCGGCCGCACTTGCGAGCGGCGTCGCAAATCTGCTGTAGGCGATGGATGTGGCTCGAGAACGACGCGACGAACACGCGGCCCGTGGCGTTCTTGATGGCGTGCAGCAGGTTGGGGCCGACTTCGGCCTCGGACTTGGTAAAGCCCGGAACCGTGGCGTTGGTGGAGTCGGAAAGCAGCAGGTCGATGCCCTGTTTAGCAAAGCGGCTGATGGCGGCATAGTCGGGCGTGACGCCATCGATGGGCGTCTGGTCGAGCTTAAAATCGCCCGTGTGCATGACGGTGCCCTGATTGGTGCGAATGAACACGCCCAGAGCGCCGGGGATGGAGTGCGTCATGGAGAAGAAATCGAGCGAGATGCCACCGAGATTGACGTGGCTGCCGCCCTTGACCTCACGGAACTTGGGCGCGCGAATGCGGAACTCGGAGAGCTTACCCTCGATAAAACCGAGCGTCAGCTTGCTCGAGAAGATGGGCACCTTGTTGTTGAGGTCCTGCAGCAGGTACGGAAGCGAACCGGTGTGGTCCTCGTGGCCGTGGGTGACGACGATGCCGCGGAGCTTCTCCTCGTTCTCCAGGACATAGGTGTAGTCGGGAAGCACCAGGTCGATACCGGGCTGGGAGTCGTCGGGGAACATGAGGCCGGCGTCGACGAGCACCATGTCGTCGCCGCACTCGAAGACCGTCATGTTCTTGCCGATGCCGTCAAGGCCGCCGAGCGGAATGATCTTCAAGGGAGATGATTTTTTAGCTGCCATAGGTTCGTGTGGTTTCCTTTCTTCGAAACGGGTCTGGAACAACCGACGGGGCGCTTCTGGCAAACCGACCGCCGGGAACGTACAAACATGCATCGCAGAGTCGATGCAGTAACCACAGCATCATACCCAATTGTCCATCAACAGACCACCCATGCATCAAAGCCCCATCTGAACCTGTGTATCCCGCCGGTCTGGGCTCAGCGGCCCCGGCACGGGCTAAGTTTCCTGCTCTACAGTCCTGCTCACGACGGAGGCCACATTAAGTGGCCTCCTGTTCGTGCGGAACTCGCGATAAACTTAGTCCCGTGCCGGGGCCGCTGAGACCAGACCTGCCAATAAAGGACAGGTTTATTTAAGTAGGTTTTATCTGAGGAAATGCTGCTACGTCTATCTACAGATCTGAAATCTGACTACTGAATAGACCGTCTAACTAAATAGCGAGCGGCATTAACCAGCCCTTTTGCTTGCGCCCGGGAGGGCCGTATATGAAGTTTATCGCGAGTTCCGCACGCAAAGGAAAGCACTTAATGTGCTTTCCGTCTTGCGCAGGACTGTAGAGCAGGAAACTTCATATGCGTCCCTCCCGGGCGCAAGCAAAAGGGCGACCCCGCAGTGGGGTCGCCCTTGTTGAGCTGCTTATATGCGGCTGTTACTCGGCGTCGTGGTGACGGCGGGGCTTGCGGCCTCCGTTGTCGCCGGGACGGCGCGGACGGTCACTGCGCTCGTAGCGCTCGCGACGCGAACGCTCACGGCGCTGGAAGTGCTCGCCGTCGCCCTCGGAGGCACCCTCGGCGCGAGCAGGGGCCTCGGGCTTGTCAAGACGATCGAGCGAGATCTTGCCGCGATCGTCGACCTCGATGACGACGACCTTGACCTCGTCGCCCACATTGAGGACGTCCTCGACCTTCTCCACGCGACCCTTGGCGACGCGGGAGATGTGCAGCAGGCCGTCCTTGCCGGGCAGCAGGTTGACGAAGGCGCCGAAGGGCTGGATGGAGACCACGCGACCGGTGTACTCCTCGCCCGGCTCGGGAACCTTGATGATGAGCTTGATGCGCTCGACGGCCTGGTCGACGGACTCGCCGGTGCCGCCGACAAAGACGGTGCCGTCCTCCTGGATGTCGACCGAAGCGCCGGTCTCGTCCTGGATACCGCGGATGACCTTGCCGCCGGAGCCAATGACGTCGCGAATCTTATCGGTAGGAACCTGGATGGAGACGATGCGCGGAGCGGTGCTGCGTGTGGTGTGGCGCGGCTCGGGAATCACATCGAGCATCTTCTGCAGGATGAAGGCGCGACCCTCCTTGGCCTGCTGCAGGGCGCGGGCCAGGATGTCGAAGGTAAGGCCGGTGGTCTTGTTGTCCATCTGCAGGGCGGTGATGCCCTCGGTGGTGCCGGTGACCTTAAAGTCCATGTCGCCCAGGAAGTCCTCGAGACCCTGTATGTCGGACAGGACCACGGTCTTGCCCTCCTCCTGGATCAGACCCATGGCGATACCGGAGACCGGGCGCTTAATGGGCACGCCGCCGTCCATAAGGGCGAGCGTGGAGCCGCAGGTCGAAGCCATCGAAGAGGAGCCGTTGGACTCCATGACCTCGGAGACCACGCGGATGGCGTAGGGGAACTCGTTCTCGTCGGGGAGCACCGGGAGCAGGGCGCGCTCGGCAAGGTTGCCGTGGCCGATCTCGCGGCGCTTGGGGCTGCCCATGCGGCCGGTCTCGCCGGTGCAGAACGGCGGGAAGTTATAGTGGTGCATGTAGCGCTTGCCCTCGGTGGGCTCGATGGTATCAAGACGCTGGCCCTCGTTGAGCATGCCGAGCGACAGGACGGAGAGCACCTGGGTCTGGCCGCGCTGGAACAGGCCGGAGCCGTGAACGAGCGGCAGGTAGTTGTCCTTCACCATGATGGGACGGATCTCATCGGCGGCACGGCCGTCGACGCGCTCACCGGTCTCGACGACCATGGTGCGCATGGCCTTCTTCTCGAGCTTCTTGAGCGCCACAGGGATCTCGCGCTCCCAAGCGGCCTGCTCCTCCTCGGTGAACTCGGCACGGATGGACTCCTTCAGAGCCTCGACCTTGCCGATACGGGAGAGCTTGTCGGCGTCGCGAAGGGCGGCTGCCATCTCGTCGTAGTGAGCGAAGATGCGCTCCTGGACCTCCTCGACGGGTTGGTCGAGCGGGTACTCCTTCTTGACGATGGGGCCGTTGACCTGCTCCCACTCGGCGACGAACTCGTGTTGAGCCTGGCAGAAGGCAGCAAGGGCTTCCTGGCCAAACTTCATGGCGGCGAGCATATCATCCTCGGAGATCTCCTCGGCGCCGGCCTCGACCATCGAGATATAGTCGGCAGAGCCGCCCAGCTCCAGGTCCAGATCCGAGTTCTCGCGCTCCTCGTAGGTGGGGTTGACGATAAACTCGCCGGTCTCCACGTTACGGCCGATGCGCACGCAGGCAAGCGGGCCCTCGAAGGGCACGCCGCCGAGCGTCATGGCCAGGGAAGCACCCATGACGTTGATGACGTCGAAGGGGTTGACCTGGTCGGCGACGAGCGAGGTGGCGACGATGTGCACCTCGTTGCGGAAGCCGTCCGGGAAGCTCGGGCGAATCGGGCGGTCGATCATGCGTGCGGTGAGCGTGGCCTTCTCGCTGGGACGGCCCTCACGCTTGAGGTAACCACCCGGGATGCGGCCGGCTGCGTACATCTTCTCATTGAAGTCGACGGTCAGCGGGAAGAAGTCGTAGTTCTTGCGCTCCTTGGAGACGACCACGGTGTCGAGCATCGTGGTGTCGCCCTGCTTGACCAGGCACGCGCCGGTGGCCTGCTTGGCAAGCTCGCCCGACTCAAAGGTGTAGGTCTTGCCGTACAGCTCAAAGGTCTTGGATACGAGTGTCATTGTTCTCCTTTACCCCACAGGCCCCTTGCCTGCGGGCTTCTCATGTGACGCGGGCCCCCTGCCCCCGCCACGCTTCAGAGCGTGATTGTTCGCGCCCTTACACAAAAAGAGCGCCCCGCTGCGCAGGACGCTCTTAGCATGTACAAATCCTTACTGGATGTTGTCGCGGATGCCCAGAGCCTTGATGAGCTCACGGTACTCGACGATGTCGTTCTTCTTGATGTAGGAGAGAAGACGACGACGACGGCCGACGAGCATGAGCAGGCCACGACGGGTGTGGAAGTCCTTCTGGTGGGACTTCATGTGCTCGGTCAGCTCCTTGATGCGCTCGGACAGGATGGCGACCTGAACCTTGGGGTTGCCGGTGTCGACCGGGGTGTTACCGAACTGGGCAGTCAGCTCAGCCTTGCGCTCTTTGGAAACAGTCATTGTTTCACCTTTCGTTTCTTGTCGCCCGCGGGCGACATTATTCGCCTCGGACTGGGAAGCCGCCGGTGGAGCGAGCATCCAAGGTCGAGGTACCAACAGGTCGGTATGTTACCACAAGCGGCCCGCGCCTGCGCATCATCACCGACCCAACATGAATTCCATCGCACGGAGGCGCTGATCGGTGTGCGTCGCAGCCCAAACATGCGAAAGCCCCAATAAAAAGGCAGCGGTATGGGGATCGATCCTCTCGGCCATGAGTGCATCGAAGGTCATGGACATGAGGGCGCGCAGCCACGCGACTTCACCGGTCGACACCAGCTCGGCACCCGGAACGCTCGACGCGCACGACCCGCACATGAGCCCGCCCGCCCGGGGCGAAAAATACGACAGCATGGGGTCTCCGCACAGCACGCAGGCCGAAAAATCGGGTCGATAGCCAACGTGCGACAGCAGCTTAAAGACATATGCCGCCACAAGTAGATCCATATGCGCCGTGTCGAGCCCGCTGCCCACCAGGGCAAGCGCTCGCTGCGTTATGGCAAAGGTAAACGGGTCCTCGGCGTCCTCGAACGAGCACACACGAGCGACCTCGGCGATTGCGCTTGCGGCGCAGGTCGTCTCGTAATCGGGCGTAGCGCCGAGCGGCGCCTCCATAAGCTCGGCCTGGGAAACCACATCGAGCGACCGTCCATGCGCGAGCAGCATATCGACAGTACAGAACAGCTCGCAGCGCGCCGCCAGGCGCCCACCGGGTTTGCGGGCGCCCTTTGCCACGGCGCGAACCTGCCGACCCCGCTCGTCAAGCATCGTCAAGATCAGGTCCGTCTCTTTGAGCTTCGTCTTATCGAGGACGAGCACCTTCGTGCGATATGTCCGGGAGCCTGCCATGCGCGCCGCGCGCCCTTAGTCCTCGGCGTTGTAGCCAAAGCGACGAATCTGGGCCTCGTCGTCACGCCAGCCGGCCTTGACCTTCACGTCCAGCTCCAAAAAGACCTGCGTGCCAAAGATGCGCTCAAGATCGCGACGGGCGTCGATACCGATATGCTTAATCATCTCGCCGCCCTTGCCGATGATGATGCCCTTTTGGCCCTCGCGCTCGACGTAAATGGTGGCGTGCACGCGCAGCACCTTCTTGGTCTGCTCGAGCGCATCGCAGATTACGCCAACGGAGTGCGGAATCTCATCACGCGTGCGGCGCAAAACCTTCTCGCGCACAAACTCGGCAACGAGGGTCTCATCGGAAGCGTCGGTACCCATGCCCTCGGGGAACCAACGCGGACCCTCGGGCAAAAAGTGCACAACGGTCTCGATGAAGGCATCGACGTTGAAGTTCTTGACGGACGACGTCACGATCTCGTCGTCATATTCCATGAGCTCGTGGGCGGCCTTAAGCTGCTCCATGACCTGTGCGGGGTCGGCCTCATCGGCCTTGGTGAGCACCAGGACCTTCTTGGAACGGGCATTCTTGACGCGCTCGGCAACCCAGGCGTCTCCCCTGCCGATCGGTTTGGTGGCATCAATCAAAAACGCGACGACGTCGACATCGTTCAGTTCGAACAACGCGCTCTTGTTGAGCTCGGACCCCAGGCCGTCCTTGGGCTTGTGGATACCCGGGGTATCGACAAAGACCAGCTGGTAGCCGGGACGGTTGACGACGGCGCGCATGCGGCGGCGGGTCGTCTGGGCCACCGGCGAGGTGATGGCGACCTTTTTTGCCATAGCAGGCGTTGAGCAGCGTGGACTTGCCGGCGTTGGGGCGGCCGACCAGCGCCACGAAGCCGCTGCGGAAACCGGGCTCAACGTCGCCAAAGCCCGCGAAGCTGTCGCCCTCGTCGCACAGGGCGTCGAGTTCCTCGTCGCTCATGCCCTCAAACGGATCGAACTCCTCGACATCCTCATAGGCATCGTTCGCTTCGGCATCCACCGCATCCAGGGACTCGTCGTCCAGAGTTTCATCGATAGGCTGCATAGTGTCGGACATGAAAATCCCTTTCTAAATAAAGTCGAGCGCGTGGGCAAATACCAGCAAGCCAACAATCGCGGCGGTGATGGAAAGTACGTATACGGAGGCGGCGGCGATATCCTTCGCACGCTTTGCCAGCGGATGAAGTTCCTGGGTCGCCAGGTCGACGATCGCCTCCATGGCGGTATTGCACAGCTCGCCGTGAATCACCAGGCCGCAGCAAATGATAATCGTGGCCCACTCGGCAATGTCGAGGCCGACAATGCAGCCGGCAACGACGGTACAAACGCCCGCCACGAGCATGACCTTAATGTTGCGCTCGGTCTTAACGGCGGTGACGAAGCCGTCCATGGCGTAGGAGAACGACTTTAAGAAGGAAGGATGGTCCTTGTTCGATCCGGGAATCATAGACGGCTCCTAGTCGTGGGCGTGGTTGGTGATGGGGCCGACGTGGACCAGCTTGGGGTCCTCACCGCGCTCAAGCGCCAGATCGCGCAGGATGGCGTCCTCGCGGGCCTCCATGACCTCGGCCTCGTCGTCCTCAATATGGTCATACCCCAGCAGGTGCAGCATGCCATGCACGAGCATCAGACGGCACTCGTCGGCAGGGCTATTGCCAAAGCCGGGGGCCTGGCGGGCAATGACCTGCGGGGCCAGGATGATATCGCCGAGCTCGAGCGTCTCGTCTGCGGGAATATCCTCGTCAAAGGCCGAGTCGCACTCAAACGAGAGGACATCGGTGGTGCGGTCGATACCGCGCCACTCGTGGTTGAGCTCGTGCATCTCGTCATCATCGACATATGAAAGGGAAATCTCGACTTCACGCTCAACGCCCTCGGCGGCAAGCACGACCTCGCAGATGTGCTCTACCTCCTGCGCGTCGAGCAGCGTATCGAGCTCGGCATCGTTGCTGATCAATACACTCAACGGGACTCCTTTCGGTCGTGCACGCGTTTCTCGCGCACATCATCATAAGCATCGTACGCCTCGACGATACGCCCCACCAAGGCATGGCGCACCACGTCGGCACGCTCGAGGTGAGAAAATGCGACATCGTCGACACGGCCTAAAATCTGCTCGACGTCGGCAAGACCGCCGCGACGACCCACCAGGTCGCGCTGACTCAGGTCGCCGGTAATCACAAACTTGGAGTTAAAGCCCAGGCGCGTCAGGAACATCTTCATCTGCTCGGGCGTGGTATTTTGGGCCTCGTCGAGCACCACGAAGGCGTCGCTCAGCGTGCGGCCGCGCATGTAGGCAAGCGGGGCGATCTCGATCACACCGCGCTCCATAAGCTCATCGGTGCGTTCGCGATCCATCATGTCAAAAAGAGCATCGTAGAGCGGACGCATATAGGGATCGATCTTTTCCTCGAGGGTACCGGGCAAAAAGCCCAGGTTCTCCCCCGCCTCGACAACCGGACGCGTCAAGATCAGACGACCCACCTCATGACGCTTGAGCGCGGCAACGGCGAGCGCCATGGCCAGATAGGTCTTACCGGTACCGGCAGGACCCAGGCCAAACGTGATGGTATGCGAGCGGATGGCATCCACATAGCGCTTTTGGCCGAGCGTCTTGGGACGAATGACACGACCGCGATACGAAAGCAGCACATCATCGCGAAGCGACGTAGCCTCGTGCTCACCGTCGCGCAAGACGGCCAGGCAGCGAGAGACATCGTCGGCAGACAGCGTGCGTCCGGCGGCCGCCTCACGAAAAGCATGCTCGAAAAAGCGCGCCACGAGCTCGACCTCGTCCGGGTCACCGCTCACGGCGATGCTGTCGCCACGGGCGACCACGTGGGCGCGAACCAAGCTCTCCAGCGCACGAAGGACGCCGTCGCCGGCACCCAAAACGCGCGAGGGATCAATTCCCTCGGGAACGGTAAGTCTAATCTTCGAGGCTTCCATGAACCTCCCTGCGTGCATGGACCAAGCCGGAATCATCGACTCCGATGATAGCAACATCGAGCAGGCACGGGGCTGTGAGTCCACAGGTATCGTCAAGACGGGCATGATGGAACGAACCGAGCGTCAGGTTGTCGCCATACTCAAGCACGGCACGCTCGACGGTTCCCACGCGACGGCGAGCGTCGGCAATGGCGAGTTCCTGCGCCGCGGCCCTCATGCGGCGGCTACGCTCGGCCATAACCTCGGGCGGCACCTGGTCGGGCATATCGGCTGCAAGGGTACCAGGACGCTTGCTGTAGCGGAACACATGCATACGCGAAAAGCCCACGCGGCGGCACAGAGCCAGCGACTCCTCAAACTCCTCGTCCGTCTCACCGGGAAAACCGACGATGACATCGCACGAAAGAGACACCTGGGGCAAGTTGGTGCGAATCATGCGCACCGTCTCCTCAAAGGCCTCGGCGCTATAGGGACGGCCCATGCGATGCAGTGTCCTTGTGCAGCCGGACTGCACGGGCAGGTGTAAAAACGGGGCGATGCGCTTCGGATAGCGTGCCATGACCTTAAGCAGGGACTCGGAGATATCCATGGGCTCGACCGAGGAAATGCGCACATGCGGAATGGACGTGCGCTCCATGATCGCCTCGAGCAGCTCATCGATCTCGACGTGTTCATCAGTCGCGCTCTTGCCATCGTAGGCGCCCAGGTTCACACCCGTCAGCACTACCTCGGGCACGCCGGCCTCCTGTGCCTCGCGAACTTGCTCGAGCACGAACTCGACCGGCACGGAGCGCTCGGGGCCGCGGGCCTTCCACACAATGCAATAGGTGCAACGATGGTTGCAGCCGTCCTGGATCTTCACGCCCAGACGCGAGCGACCGAGTGCGTCGACAACCTCGCCGTCGCTGCAGGCGGGAACGTCATCGGACTCAACGCCCAGCACCTCGCAGACGCGTTCGGCGACATCGATCTTGGACGGCTCGGCGATCACGCGGTCCGAAAGCTCCAATAGCTCCTCGGGGTGCAAATTGACCACGCATCCGGTAACAACCACATAGGGCTCGTTTGGATAAGCCAGCGCATGGCGGACGGCCTTACGGGTCTTGGCCTCGGCCTCGCCCGTAACGGCACAGGTGTTAATGACGATCAGCTCTGCATCCTGAGGCTCCACCATTGCAAAACCCAGGCGCATTAGATCGGCAGTGATACGGTCGGACTCAACCCGGTTGACGCGGCAGCCAAGGTTGACGACGGAAATATGGGGTGCGAGCAAACGGGCTCCTTAATCGAGGATATCGTCGAGGGCGCTCTTGATACGATCGGTTACCGACTTCTTACCGGAAGCGACGTCGTCGCCCATCTCGTCGGCAAAGGCGCGAAGCAGCTCGCGCTGCTTGTTGGAAAGGTTCGTGGGGACGACCACGCGCATCTGCACGATCAGACGACCGCGTGAACCGCCACCGCCGATACGCGGCATGCCGTAATTGTTGACGCTCACGGTGTCACCGTACTGTGTGCCGGCGGGGACGCACAGTTTGACGACCTCGTCGGGCATAATGCCCTCGACCTCGATCTCGCAACCGAGCGCGGCCTGCGCAATCGAGATATCGCTCACCAGATACAGGTCGTCACCGTTGCGCTTAAAACGCTCGTGGTCGGCGACGCGCACGTTGACGATCAGGTCGCCCGAGGGCTCACCGCGAAGGCCCGCCTCGCCAAAGCCGCTCACGCGCAGCTGGCGACCGGTCGAAACACCGGCGGGAATATCGATGTCGATCTTTTCGTGCGAAGGCGTGCGGCCCTGACCGTCGCAGGTCTCGCAGGGATGGTCGATGACCGTGCCCTCGCCATGGCAGTCGGGACAAGGCGAAGAGGACTGAACCTGGCCCAGGAACGAGCGCTGGACCGTCGTGACATAGCCCGTGCCGTGGCAGCGGCTGCACTGCTTTTCCTGTGCGCCCTCGGCCCTACCGGTGCCGTTGCAATCCTCGCAGGGAGCAAGGCGGTCATAGCTGATCGTCTTTTTGCACCCGAGCGCCGCCTCCTCAAGGGTCACCGAAAGGGAGATGGCCATATCGCGGCCGCGACGACGCTCGCGGCGATTTCGGGCGCCACCGCCAGCACCGCCGCCAAAGAACGACGAGAAGAGGTCGTCCATGCCCATGCCGCCAAAGATATCGTTGATATCGACGTAGCCCGAGCCGCCAGGGCCGTCCGCGGTGCCGTAACGGTCGTAGTTAGCACGCATCTGCTCGTCGGAAAGAACGGAATATGCCTCGTTGAGCTCCTTGAACTTGGCCTCGGCCTCGGGGTCGTCCGAAACGTCCGGGTGTACGGTACGGGCCTTCTTTAGAAACGCGCGCTTAATCGTCCGCGCGTCGGCATCCTTGTCGACGCCAAGTACCTCGTAGTAATCCCTATTTTCCGACACGACCGAATCCTTCCGACTTTCATTATTGTCACAGTGCGTCCTATACCCAAGCTGGGCCGGCCGCAAACAGAGGGTTTGATGTTATTGCATTGCGTAGGGCGAAAGCATGGCACGCTGCGAGCAGCTCGCAAACCAAACCGACACGAGCGCAAACATAAATCCGTTGGCAAAACCGTTGACAAACTGCATCGCGCCGCGCTTCCACCACAGCAGGCTGCGGTGAAGCACGCCGTCCGAGAGCACCATGAACAGGCCCATGGCAAACGGAATGAAGCACATCACGGCAAAGGCCGAGAACACGCCCGAGATGGCCGACAGCACCAAAAACGGCGCCACGATGCCCATCAGGTAAAAACCGGTACGAGCTTTGCCTTCCAGGCGCTCGGCCTCAACATGGGCGCGACCGACCAGGTCGCCGCCCGCGGCACCGTTGGTGCCAGCATGACCCATGCCGCTAATGCGGACCTCGTCGCCGTCATGCGTGCCGGCAGGAAACTCAATCGTCTGCTCGGAGGTTACGCGAGTACGACCGCTGCCGCCGCAATCGGGGCAGGGGTCGGCGACGACCTTACCGGAACCGCCGCACTCGGGGCAGACCGACTGAAACGTGCCGGCACCGAACAGGAAGGACAGGTCGACATCGATGTGGCCGCGACCGCCGCAGCTCGGACAGGTATGTGCATGCTCGGACGAGACAGAACCCGAGCCTCCGCAGTGACCACAGGTATCGAAGCGCGTATAGCGGACGGTCTTGCGGGCACCGCCCTTGGCCTCCTTGGCGTCGAGCTTAATATCGACGACAACGTTGGCGCCGTTCTCGGGATTATAGGCAGCCTGCCCGCGACGCGGCTGGCCCCAGGCGCCACCAAAGGGAAAGCCGCCCTCAAAGGGATTGCCATAGCCTGCGCTGCCGGCGTAGCCGCCGCCATAGGGAGAAGCCGTAGGAGCGCCGGCGAAGGGATTGCCCGAACGCATGGCGTCGTAGCGCGCACGCTTCTGCTCGTCCGAAAGCACAGCGTAGGCCTCGGAAACCTCTTTAAACTTTTCCTCGGCATCCGGTTCTTTGTTGACGTCCGGATGGAGCTTGCGGGCCTTTTGCTGGAAGGCCTTCTGTATATCACGCGAGGTGGCGTCCTTGGAGACACCCAGAATCTCGTAGTAATCTTTTTCGTTCATCGTCGCCATGCGCGGCAACCTCCTGCTCACAGCAGCGTATATATTGCGGTAATTCTACCCGAGCGGCCTAGGCTAGACCCCAAAACAGCTCGAACAGCACATTTCCATCGAGCCAGCCCAAGTGGGTGGGCGCTAAGTGGGCGCGGGCACGACCTGCGATAACGTCTTTCAAGGTGACGCGCTCCGTATGTCCCTCGACATCATCGGGTACCCAGATGGCAAGGCCCAACTCGAGTGCACGGTCGCAGGCCGCCGCCAACTCGTCTGCAGCGATCACGCTTGCCGAGCGAGCCAACAGATCGGGCCCAATGCCACGCGTCATGCGGCAAGCGAGCATCAAATCCTCGGCCGCCGCCTCGCGCTGCGACAAATACTCGGCATCAAACTTCGTCGCGGTGTCGTCGCGTTGCACCAGACGCACGCGATACGCATCGCCGCGAGCGGGCACGTCGGGAAACAGCCCGGCCAGGCGATCGAAATCCTCGGCGTCGAGCATACCGGCGGCAGAGCGACCCAAACCCAGATAGCCCCGTCCGGTCCAATAGGCTATGTTGTGGGCGCACTCATGTCCGTCGAGCGCGTAGCTTGCCACCTCATACGGGTGATAACCGGCCGCACCCAGACGCTCACGCGCCGCGTCCATGCACGCAGCCTGAAAAGCTTCGTCGGGCTCGAGCGACTCGTCTTGACACGCCATGCGGTAGAGCGGCGTGCCCTCCTCGAGCGTGAGCGGGTACACCGACACATGATGCGGCGCCGCCGCCAGCACGCCATCGAGCGTGCGTTTCCAACTCGCTGCGGTCTGCCCGGGAAGACCGCACATAAGGTCGCACGACACGTCAAGCCCAGCGTCCTTGACCGTCGCGATGGCAGCGAGCGCCCGATCGGCATCGTGAATGCGGCCAATCGCAGCAAGCTCGGCGTTGTCGAGGGTTTGGACTCCCAGAGAAATGCGCGTGACGCCCACCCCGGCAAGCGCCGCGGCAAGCTGCGAAGTCAGCGACTCGGGATTGGCCTCGCAGGTAAACTCAACGGGCTTGCACCACGCAGAGATACGCCGGGCAAGTTCTACCAGACACTCACCTGCCAGCGACGGCGTGCCGCCGCCTACATAGACGGTGCAGACTTGCGCAAGCGCCCCGGCGTCGCCAAAGGCATCGAGGCGCGCATACAACTGCTCAAAATAGGCATCGAGCGCAGCGCTCAGGTCGCACGGAGCAAAACGGCGCGAGTCAAAGTCGCAGTATCGACACTTTTGGGCGCAAAACGGCACGTGGACGTACAGCGCGGTAACGGCCACCGTTAGGCCTCCAGCGGATGAGCGGGCACCGACTCGCCGGCGGCAAGCGCGGCCTCGCAGGCCACCACATCGCGCTCGATATCATCGACCAATGCCATGAACTCCTCGTATGTGGAGCAGCGCACCACCTGCGCGCGCCAGGCCGCAGCATGAGGCATCCCCTTTAGATACCAGCTTGCGTACGTACGGGCACGCGACATGAGCGGCAACAGCTCGTGCGTGAGCGTCAGGTGCTCGCGCAGGGCATCCAGGCGCTCGACCGAGCTACGTACCGGTACCGGCGTGCCATCGAGCGCAAGGGCGCGGGCATCGCCGAACACCCAGGGATTGCCATAGATACCGCGCGCGATGAACACGGCGCTGGCGCCGGAGTTGCGCAGATGCTCCGCGGCATCCTCGGCGCAGAACACGTCGCCCGAACCGATAACGGGAATCTCGACGGCGTCGGCCACCTCATCGACGACTGACCAATCGGCCTGGCCCGTATAGAGCTGCGTGGCACAGCGACCATGTACCGCCACCGCAGCGGCCCCTGCCCCCTCGAGCATCTGGGCAAACGTCGCGGCATTGCGGTCTTCGGCGTAAAAGCCCTTGCGGATTTTTACGGTCACGGGCACGTGCGCCGCGCCTACCGCCGCCTCGACAATCTGCTCGGCCAGCTCAGGCGTGCGCATAAGTGCCGAGCCCTCGCCCTTGGTAACGACCTTGCGAGCCGGGCAGGCCATGTTGATGTCGATCAGCGACAGGCGATCGCCAACACGCTCCTCAACGGCGGCGACGGCGCTCGCAAACTGATCGGGCTTGGAACCAAAGAGCTGTACGCAGATCTGCTGCTCCTCGTCGGCCGGTAGCACCAGGCGCCACGTCTTATTGCTGGCATAGGCAAGACCCGCCACGCTCACCATCTCGCTGTAGGCAAGATGGGCACCGCGGCGGCGGCACATGATGCGGTAGGCGGGGTCGGTCACGCCAGCCATGGGAGCCATAAGGAACGGCTGCTCGGCATAGGCACCCAGCAGCCGCGTACTGTATTCAGAAAGCGCCATGGGACCTACTCGTCCACCTTGAGGATCGCCATAAAGGCCTCCTGCGGGACCTCGACCGAACCGATGGCCTTCATGCGCTTCTTGCCCTCTTTCTGTTTCTCGAGCAGCTTGCGCTTACGCGAGATATCGCCGCCATAGCACTTGGCCAAAACGTCCTTGCGGCGCGCCTTAACGGTAGAGCGGGCGATAATCTTGTTGCCGATAGCGCCCTGGATGGGCACCTCGAACAGCTGGCGCGGAATGATTTCCTTGAGTTTGTCGCACAGCCCGCGGGCCAGGCCATAGGCCTTGTCCTTGTGCACGATAAACGAAAGCGCGTCCACTTCATCACCCGAAAGCAGGATATCGAGCTTGACGAGCTCGGAGGGACGATACTCGTTGAACTCATAGTCGAGCGAGGCATAGCCCTTGGTGCGGCTCTTGAGCTGGTCAAAGAAGTCCAAGATGAGCTCGGCGAGGGGCATATCAAAGCGCATCTCGACCGATTTGCTCGTGAGATGGATCATGTCGGTTGTAATTCCGCGGTGCTCGATAGCGAGCTGCATGACGGCACCCGTATACTCGGGCGGGCAGATAATCTTGGCCTTGAGGTAAGGCTCCTCAATGCGCTCGATGCGCGTGGCCTCGGGCAGATCCTGCGGGCTGCGAACATCAATCATCTCGCCGTCAGTCTTGTAGACGTGATAGTCCACCGAAGGGCTCGTGGCAATCAGGTCCAGGTTGAACTCGCGCTCCAAGCGCTCCTTGACGACCTCCATATGCAGCAGGCCCAAGAAGCCAACGCGGAAACCAAAGCCGAGCGCCACCGAGGTCTCGGGCTCCCACACCAACGACGGGTCGTTGACATGCAGCTTATCGAGAGCGTCGCGCAGGTTCTCGTAATCCTTGTTGTCGATCGGGAACAGGCCCGTATAGACCATGGGCTTGGCCTCGCGATAGCCGGGAAGCGGCTCGGGGCAGGGATTCGACGCCCACGTGAGGGTATCGCCCACGTGCACGGCCTCGGGGTCCTTCAGGCCCGTGACCACGTAGCCCACCTCGCCGACCGTCAGCGCGTCGACCGGCGTCTCGGCAGGACGCTTGACGCCCACGCCGTCGACCAAAAAGTCACCTTCTGCCTGCATCATACGAACGGTATCGCCCTTTTTAATGGAGCCGTCAAAAACACGGACCGTGGCAACGACGCCGCGGTACTCATCAAAATACGAGTCCAGGATGAGCGCCTTGAGCGGCGCGTTTGCATCGCCCTTGGGCGGTGAAATCAAAAAGACGATGGACTCCAACAGGTCGTGGATACCCTCGCCGGTCTTGCCTGATACGCATACGGCATCGTCGGCGGGAATCGCCAGGTCATCCTCGATCTCGGTCTTGACCTCATCGGGGTGTGCCGACGGCAGGTCGATCTTGTTGATGGCGGGCACGATATCCAGGTTGGCGTTCATGGCGAGCGTCGCGTTGGAGACGGTCTGCGCCTCGACGCCCTGCGTGGCGTCGACGACGAGCACCGCGCCCTCGCAGGCGGCCAGCGAACGCGAGACCTCGTAGGTAAAGTCCACGTGGCCCGGCGTATCGATCAGGTTGAACTGATACGTCTCGCCATCGTCGGCGTCATAGGAAACGCGAACGGCATTGGACTTGATCGTAATGCCGCGCTCGCGCTCAATATCCATGGTGTCGAGCAGCTGCGACTCCATGTCGCGCTCGTCGACGGTATGGGTGAGTTCGAGGATACGGTCACTGATCGTGGACTTGCCATGGTCGATGTGCGCTACGATCGAGAAGTTACGGATGTGGGAAATGTCAATTGAAGTATTCATGCGGACTATCTTACCCGAGCGGTACAAAAAATGGAGCCTGTTCCATAAAACAGGCTCCATTTATGCGCGTAATCTGTGTGGTGTGAAATTTACAACTTAGGCGTTGATGCTGTTCACGAGCTTGGCAAGACCGGACTTGCGGTTGGAAGCCTGGTTCTTGTGGATAACATGCTTGGCGGCAGCCATGTCGAGACGCTTGGTGACGGTCTTGAGGGCAGCCTGGGCCTTCTCGGCGTCGCCCTCGGCGACGGCGGACTGGACGTGCTTGGTCAGCGTCTTGAGCTCGGACTTGACAGCCTTGTTACGCATGCGAGCTGCCTCATTGGTGCGGATACGCTTCTTCTGAGACTTGATGTTTGCCACTTCTGGAGTTCCTTTCGAGTTCCTTGCAAAAAATGTATGACACCTCTGAGACACGGTGAGGTCATGCAAGCGCCTACTATAGCACGCTCCCCCTCAAAGGGATAGAACGAATTTGTCAAATAGGCAGGTATCATCACGATTTTCTCAAGATGTTCGTAATCCAGAGCAAAAGCGCGGTCTCCGAATCAGCCGAACCCTTCAGTGCGAGCTCCACATCGACGGCACCCTCGAGCGCGGAAACGAGCTCGGTCATCGAAAAACGACGTGCCCAGGTCAGGTGATTCTTGACCTGCCAGGCCTGAAGCTTGAGCGTCGCGGCAAGCTCACGACCCTGCCCACGCGCATCGAGCGCCTTGGCAACGATAAGCTCGCGAATACGCCCGCACAGCAATGTGTAAGTCCACACGTAGCTCTTGGCGGGCAGTAGATTGAAGAGCTCAAGCGAGCGGCGCATATCGCGGGCCGACACTGCGTTGAGAAAGTCCCAGGGCTGAACTTCGGCCGTGCGCACGATCCAGCGCTCCACATCGGCAAGCTCAATTTGCGGCGCCTCGACCATCTGGGCAAGCTTGGCCAAGTCGTTATCGAGCATGCGGGTGTTCTCGCCCGAGCGCGAGACGAGCTCCTCGGCAGCAGCTGTCGAGATGGACTTACCGCGCTGCGTCGCCATCTGCTGAACGCGGCGCGGCAGTTCCCAGCGCTTGGTACCCGAACAATCGACGATAGCCTTCTTGTCGATCTTGGCGATTGCCTTATACAGGCGCGTATTCTTGGCAAGTGAGTCGGCAATAATGAGACAGACCGTCGTGGGGCTGGGACTTGCGAGGTACTCGACAAGCGGTTCCGAGACCGCCTTGGCAAGCTTGGAGCAGCCGTCGAGGATCACCAGGCGAAACTCGCTGCCCATGGGAAAGGTATTGAGCGAGCCGATGATCGACTCAATATCGGGATCTTTCGTCATGTCACGTTCATCGAGGTTGAACTCAACCATACCCGACTTTTCCAAGCGAGCTTTCATACGCGAGACGGCGTGGTCGCGCTTGACCCCATCGGTACCGACGATCAGATATGCCGGCAGCAGACCGGTTTCGGACATTGCGCTCCCCTCCCGCAGGATCTCGTGTTCGTACCGTGCCATTCTAGCCCACGGGTTGGTCCCGCGCCAACGGCAGCATCACGGTCGCTGACATCGCATGGCAAAACCGGTTGCGGTCGGCGAGACGGTAATGTCTCCTTGTTCGATAGTGCATGCGAACGCGCCGCCCGCATCGCGAACGGCATCGATACAGGCATCGGATGGATGGCCGTAGCGGTTGCCCTCGCCCGCACTCGCGATAGAGAGCTCGGGCTTAAGCGTTTCCAGCAGCTCTGTGTCGACGGAAACTTTTGAGCCGTGATGTCCCAGCTTAAGCACATCGATATCGCCCACCTCCTGTACAAACTCGCGCTCCTGATCGAGTTCGGCATCACCAGTGAGGAGCATACGCAGGCTCTTGCCTTCCCGAGCATAGGAGAGCAGCAAGACAAGCGAGTCCTCATTGCCCTCGCCATCCACTGTGTCAAACGGCCACATCACACGAGCCCGAAATGCGCCGATATCGACCGTGTCTCCGCGGGCCACCTGCCGATACGTTACGCCGGGGCGATTTAGGACCTCAGAAGGCGCGCCGTCCAGCGCATCCGCTGCAACCGCAATGGATCCAACCGAAAACTGATCGAGCACATCGGGAAGACCACCCCAATGGTCTTCATCCCAATGCGTCACGAAGACGGCGTCGATATGGTGGACATTGTTGCGAACCAACGCCGACACCACGCGGTCATCGAGCCCACAGTCGACGAGCGCCACAGCGCTGCCTTGGCGAACCAGAATCGCATCGGCCTGACCAACATCGAGAACCGTTACCGAAGGCGGCACACATCGATCCCAATAGACATACGGAACCCCCGCAGCAAGCATCAAACATAGCAGCCCCACTGCCATGGGCCGCACGCGGGGGCGTGGCCACCAGACCAAGAGGACCGCCAGCGCAAACGGCACCACGTATACCAAGAGCGTATCGGGCGGCACGCTAACGGATGCGCCCGGAACGGCGGCAAAGAGCTGTTCAAAGAACAGAGCGCAGCGAGCGACAATCATGGGCACCACGAGCGCCCCGTGACGCAGCAGCGGCACAAGCGAGCAGGGCACCAACACAACCGATACAGCGAGCAGCATGCTTATCACCGGACCGATCACGGCATTTGCAAGCGGGGCAATGAGTGAAAACGTCCCAAATGCGGGAATGGTTACGGGAAGTGTCGCCAGCTGCGAGCACAGCGTGACGGACAAAATACTGGCGAGGCCCGGTGGCACACTCAGCTCGCCCAAGGCGTAGGTAGCGTAGGGGCCAAAAACAAAGGATGGCAAAGACACTGGCGCACGATAGCTGAAAACCCATCTCGAACAGTACTGTCGGCCGGAGCAACACAAAGATTACCATGGTCAAAAATAGAGCCGAGAGGCCATGCCGACGACGCCCGGCGCCGTTGGCGACAAGCGACGCCGCCACCATAGAGCACGCGCGCACGGCCGAGGGCGAAGCGCCAGTAAAAACGGCATAGGCAGCGAGGGCCAGCACCAACAGCCCCCGCTGAAGCCCACGAGAGAGACGCGTCTTTTGCAGGGCACTCTCAATCACAAACCCCACGATGGCAAGATGACTGCCCGAAACGGCGATGAGATGTGCGGTGCCCGTTACCGAAAACCATTCGCCCGCAGGCTGGGCGCGCAGCTCGGACGAGCGCCCACAGACAACGCCGGCGATGAGCGAGCGCGCTGGGTCGGTCGCGGGCGCGATAACGGCAAGGAGCTCGTTTCGAAGCCAAGACAACGGGCCTGGAGGGCCCTCGTCGATCGATACCAACCGGACGACTTTAGCCTTTCGAAGCTCGCCCCGAAGCACGCGTGAGCGCCCATACGCATCATTCTCAAAGCGCGAAATTCGACCGATAGCACGTACATGCGAACCGGCGCCAAGCTCACGATCACACGACAGCCGTACCTGACCCAAACGCTTTTCGCCCGCATACGCATCACAGGTATAGGAGTACGCACCGTCATTGATGGACGGGTCGCCACACACAACAAACTCGAGACTGCTCGCAGCCCGATTATCCAACGCCCTCGAAGCGCGCAGCGCCCCTATCGCCCAACCCGCGGACACTACCGCTCCCGCCACGAGGCCGAGGGCCGCGGCATACAGCCATCGCCTCCACCGCACAAGGCGCATGCAGGACCGAGCCAATACGATGCACCCTGCTGCCGCAACGGGAATGGCCATAAGCAATGTGACGGGCGCCGCCCGCTCTCCCAGCAGCGCATCGGCCGCCATGTTAAGCACTAACCCACAGCTCGCACACAAGCCGGCACAAAGGGCTATCGTCCACGGCATCAATGGGCGCGGTGGCATCACATGCTCGCGCTCGGTCGCACTCATACGCAGATGCAATCTTTAATTTTGGCGAGTTTCTTCTCACCGATCCCCGATACGCGCATAAGGTCATCGACCGAGGCAAAGGCCCCGTTTTGCGTCCGTTCGTCGATAATTGACTGGGCCATAGAAGGCCCGATGCCCGAAAGCGTCTGCAGCTCCGCCGCACTTGCCGTATTGATATTCACAAGTCCCGACGAAGACCCTGTACCAGGGGTCGTGGAAGCACTGCTTTCGGCGCCGCCGACGGCCGCAGCCGTTTGTTGCTCCCCTACCGTCGGCACATAGATCTTTTGACCATCGGTGATCTTGGACGCACGGTTAAGACCCGTCACATCCGCCTCGGCCGTAAGCCCTCCGGCGGCATCAATCGCCTGGGACACCCGTGCTCCATCTTTAAGCCGGTACACGCCAGGCTTCACAACGGCGCCATCAACATCGACGTACACCTCGGCAGCAGAGGAGCTCTTGGCAGACGGCTCATCGGCATCGTCAGGAGAGGCATCCCCGGCCCCGCGCACATCCGAGGCGCTCGCCTCATCACTACGCTCAAACGATACGTCGCTGGAGTGACCACCAAAACCTGCCATCGCCAAGCCGCTCGCGGCGGCAATGACAACCAGGATCGCCACGACCATCGCCTTATGGCCGAGCAGCTTTTCTGCCCAGCGGTCCATCCGTTTAACCCGTTCGTGTTGCTCGCGCTGCGCCATAGCAAACACCTCCCAACACCATCGTGTCAGGAAACGAGCGCCGCAGCCTCCGCACGTCCACACCGGTTATCGCGGTCAAACCAAAAGCTGACCAAAACCTTGCGAGAAAATATCCATTTATTCAAGCACACGTCGACAAATGAACCGTTTATCGCCTAATGCCCAGATAGAAAAAGACCGACGATGCAAAAACACCGCCGGTCTATACACAACATTATTCGTAATCTTGGTAAATCTCACGTGGAGCGAGCTCAGAATGCTTGCGTTTTAAGGTCTTAGGGGCCTTATACGTGTTGCTCTCAAAGTCGATGTACTCAGTCTGTTTGAGCAAACGCTCAATCATCTCCTCGTGGTCGAACAGCTCCCAGGCCTCGTGCACGGCATCGAGTTTGGCGTGTGTCTCGGGACGACGCGGCATAAACAGCGTGCAGCAGTCGGGAGCAGCCTCGGTCGAGATACCGAACGTACCGATCTCCTCAGCGCGTGCAATGATCTCCTGCTTGTCCGAACCGATCAGCGGGCGGAACACGGGGATCTTGACGGCCTCGTTGACGGCCATAATGTTCTCGAGCGTCTGGGATGCAACCTGACCGAGCGATTCGCCGGTCACAATAGCCTTGGCGCCCTCGATATGCGCAATGCGCTCAGCAACCGAATACATAATGCGGCGATACATGATCACCCGCAGGTTGCTGGGGCAGGTCACCGAGATCTCACGCTGACAATCGCCAAACGGCACCACGTACAGGCGGCCGATCTGGACACCCGGCTCAAGCGCACGGATGATGTCCTGCACCAAATATTCGCTCGTATCAGGCGTCTGAGGACGACCGGAGAAATGTACCGGCACGCACACCGCGCCGCGACGCGCGAGCATCCAGGTCGCCACCGGCGAATCGATACCCGAGGAAAGCAGCGTCACAACCTTGCCGGCAGACCCCACCGGAAGACCACCCACGCCGCGCTCAGAGCGCGCATACACATAGACGCTACCCTGGACCACCAGCACGTGCACCATCGCGTCGGGATCGTGCATCTGGACCTTTTTATCGGGAAACGCCTCGCACAGTACCTCGCCAACCTGTCGATTGATATCAATCGAGGTGAGCTCGTAGTCGGTGTTAGAGCGCTTGGCGTGCACCTTAAACGAATCGAAGGAACCAAACTCGCGCAGCGCCTTCACGGCGGCGGCGCAGTACTCCTGCGGGTCGCGGTTGGTGTGGTACGCCAGGGACACACGGGCAACACCGGGGACGGTGCGGATAACGCGCGCCGCATCGTCGGCCTGATGCTCGTTAAAGGTCACGAGGATATAACCGGAAATTCGAGACACGGCATTCACGGAAAAGGCGGCCAAGGCCGCCTTGATGTTATCCATGAGGATATGCTCAAAATGTGCGCGGTTCTTGCCCTTCAGTCCAACCTCGTGATAGTGGACCAGGCAGACGCGAGCTGCCATTTAGGCTTCAGCAACCTTGTGACCGAGCGCCTTCTCGTAACGGGCCTCGTCGTAGGAGATGTCGCCGTCGACAATCTCGTCCATAGCCATCGAGATGGTATCGGCGCCGGAAAGCGCAATGGTGATGTCATCGACATCCTGGACGGCGAGCACGCGGTTGTGCTGACCACGCAGCATGCTGTTAATGTCGCAGGCGCGCTTGGAGGCAAGCGAGGCGAGCAGGAAGCGGTTGTGATCGGTCTTCTCCAGAAGATCGTCAATGCAAGGCTTTACAACGGACACGGACCTCAGATCCTTTCATGCATATCGAGAACGCGAACGAGCTCATCGGTCGCGCGGTCGAGATCGTCATTCACCACGACGTCGTCGTAGCGGTCGGCAAGGGCAAGTTCATCGGCGGCGTTTGCCATACGCAGCTCAATCGTCTCGGGCGTCTCGGTACCGCGACCGACCAGGCGATCGCGAAGCACCTCGAGCGAAGGCGGCTTGATAAAGATCAACACGGCCTCGGGGAAACGCTCCTTGACCTGCAGGGCACCCTGAACATCGATCTCCAAGATCAGAGACGAGCCAGAGGCGAGCTTGGATGTGACCTCGCTCACCAACGTGCCGTAACAGTTGCCGTGGACCTCGGCCCACTCAACAAACTCACCGTTTGCCACGCGGCGGTCGAACTCCTCGCGCGTCAGGAAAAAGTAGTTGACGCCGTCGACCTCACCTTTGCGTGGTGCTCGCGTGGTAGCCGAAACCGTCAGGCCCAGGTTCGAGCGACGCTCGCGCACACGAGTGACGAGCGTGCCCTTGCCTGCACCTGACGGTCCAGAAATCACAAAGAGCTTTGAATCCTGAGCGCTCACTTATTTGGTCAGCTGCTCGAGGAGCTGCTCGCGCTGACGGACACCGAGGCCCTGGACGCGACGGGTAGCGGAGATGCCGAGCTCCTCCATGATCTTGGCGGCCTTGGCCTTGCCATAACCGGGGAGAGACTCGATGAGGGTGGAAACCTTCATGCGGGAAGCGATGGGGTCATCGGAGTTGAGCACGGACTCGAGGGACTTCTCGCCCTTCTTGATCTGCTCGCGAAGCTCAGCGCGGGCGTGACGTGCGGCGGCAGCCTTCTCAAGAGCCTGCTTGCGCTGCTCGTCGGTAAGCTGAGGGAGTGCCATTCGAACCTCCAAATAGTTGGGTTATATCTGATGCAATAATTGGCATTTTAGCACGTCAAACGCACTAAATGCCCAATCGACGGCACCATAGGTTAGACGATACCTGCGAAAAGTGCAATATACGGAGGTTAAAGTTGAGCCCCTGACCTGCGATTCCACACAAAGGATGGGAAAGTTTTCGCAGGCACAGGGGCTAATTTGTGCTAATGAGACCCAAAAGTGGTGACTTGAGGGAATCTTTTAGGCGACGTTTTCGACCAGCTCGGCAACGATAGCGTCAAAGGCGGCAACCGGGTCGTCGGCACCGGTGATGGGTCGGCCCACCACGATATGGCTCGCGCCGCGCTCGATAGCCTGAGAAGGCGTCGCCACACGGGACTGGTCACCAAGGGCGGCACCCACCGGACGAACGCCCGGAGTCACGATCAACGCGTCGGGGCCGAGCAGCTCGCGCATGTCATGGGCCTCCATCGGCGAGCACACGATGCCGTCGATACCGTTGGCCTGGGCAAGCTTTGCCAGGCGGGCGGCCTCCTCGGCCACGGGTGACTCGACGCCGATCTCAGCCAGCGAATCCTGGTTCATGCTCGTGAGCACGGTGATGGCGACGAGCTTGGCGCGGTCCTCGCGCGCCTCCTCGGCACCCTCACGGCACGCAGCGAGCATAGCACCAGAACCCAGGCCGTGGACCGAGAGCAGGTCGGCACCGGCAAGCGAGGCCGAACGGGCGGCACCGCGCACCTGATGCGGAATGTCATGGAACTTGAGGTCGAGGAAGACCTTAAAGCCCAGATCCTTGAACGTCTTGACGATCTCGGGGCCCTCGGCGTAATAGAGCGTCATGCCGACCTTAAGCCAAGCGGCATGACCAGAAAGCTCGTGGGCGAGCTCGAGTGCACGCTCACGGTCGCAGTCGAGGGCGACGATAACGCGGTCGCGGGCATCGTTTTCTAGCATTCGAAAGCACCTACCAGCTCATTGATGTCCTTCACGCCCTGGGACTCCGCCCAGGCCTCGAGCTCGTGCGCGATCTTAATCGATGCGCACGGATCGACAAAGTTGGCCATGCCGACCGACACGCAGGTGGCGCCAGCCAGGATAAACTCCGCCGCATCTTCGCCCGTCATGACGCCGCCGACACCGTTGATGGGGATATCGACGGCCTGAGCGACCTCCCAGACCATGCGAACGGCGATGTGGTGGCACAGCGGGCCCGAAAGGCCGCCCTTGGGCTTGGCCACGCGGGACTTGCGGGTATGAACGTCGATGGCCATGCCCTGGATGGAGTTGATGACCGAAAGGCCGTCGGCTCCCGCGGCCTCGAGAGCCTTGGCAATCTCGGCGACGTTAACCGGCGCCATCTTCACGAACAGCGGCTTATCGGTCACCTTACGGCAGGCAGCCATAACGGCAGAGGCGCCCTCGGGCGAGGAGCCCATGGCGGCACCGCCGGCGGCAATATTGGGGCAGCTGACGTTGATCTCGTAGCCGGCAGCCCAGGGGCACAGCTCGACATACATCTCGAGCGCGCGCACAAACTCGTCAACGGAGTGACCGGCGACCTGGCAGATGACCTGGCAACCGTCCTTGGAGAGCTGCTCGAGCCACGGACCGGACTCACGGGCGAAGGCAGCCACGCCGGGGTTCTGAAGGCCCACGGAGTTGATCATGCCGCCCGGGATCTCGGCCATGCGAGGCGCGGGGTTGCCGGGCCAGGGCTCGGCAGCACAACCCTTGGTGGTGATGGCACCCAGCTGGGAGACATCAAAGAAGTTCTGGAACTGCCATCCGTAGCCAAAGGTACCGGCTGCGGTGTTGATGGGGTTCTGCATCTTGACGCCGCCGAAGTCGACGGCCATGTTCACGGTACCCACTAGAAGACCACCACCTTGGAAGCATCGAACACTGGGCCGCACATGCAGGCGCCCTTCATACCGTCGACCGTCTCGACATTGCAGGTGTTGCAGGCACCAAAGCCACAGCTCATCATGCGCTCGAGCGAAACCTCGCAGTACGCACCGGCCTCGGCGGCAGCGGCGGCGACCTTCTTCATCATGACGGCGGGACCGCAGCTGGCCACGTAGTCGTAGCCGCCCTCGCCGAGCAGCTCGGCGGCAGGATCGGTGCAAAAACCGTGCGTGCCAAGCGAACCGTCATCGGTGCACACGTTGACCGTATCGCACAACGAGCGGAACTCGTCGATGCCCACGGCCTTGGACGCGGTGCCAAAGCCCAGGCACACATCGACGGCCACACCCTGCTCGGCAAGCATGCCGGCAAGGCACAGCACGGGCGGAACACCGATGCCGCCCGCAACGAGCAGCGCCTTCCTGGTGCCCTCGGGCACAAGCCAGCCGCGGCCGCCAGGGCCCAGCAGATTAGAGGTGGAACCGGGGGCCATCTGCGACAGACGACGGGTGTCGTCGCCCACGACGGCGTACCACAGCTCGACGGTGCCGGCCTGGGCGTCGGCGCGATAGAAGCTCAGGGGCACGCGAAGCAGCGAGGACGCATCGCCGGGCACGGCAATGTTCACAAACTGACCGGGCTTGAGCGCACTTGCAAGCTTGGGGGCCGAGATGACGAGCGAGAAGATGCCGTCGGCGATCTCCTGGTTCGAGACGACCTCGAAGTCGTGCATGCGTGCAGTGGAAGGTGTGGGCATAGACGCTCCAATCCCCCATGCGGTTGCATGGTCCAAACGAACAGAAAGCGCGGCACCGCAAGGGCACCGCGCACAAAAGCGATAAGGCTATGCTAGCAGATGCAGCCGTCGGCGAGCGTCTGCTTGCCGCCGACAAACACATCGGTGGCACGACCGGTGAGCGTGCGGCTGGCGAAACCGGAGTTCTCGGCGCGCGACTCGTAACCGTCCTCGCCGACCGTCCAGGTGGCGGACGCGTCGAACACGGTCAGATCGGCAACGGAGCCCGCCTTGACCTGAACCTGGTCGAGGCCCAGGATCTCACGCGGCTTGATGGCCATGAGCTCGACCATGCGGCCCATGCTCATCTTGCCCGTGTTGACCAGCTCGGTAAGTACAAGCGACAGCGAGGTCTCGAGGCCGATCATGCCAAAGGGCGCAAGCTCGAACTCGCGGGCCTTCTCCCACGGGGTGTGGGGAGCGTGGTCGGTGACGATAACGTCGACGGTACCGTCGATGACGCCCTGACGGATAGCCTCGGCATCCTCCTCGGTACGCAGCGGCGGGTTGACCTTGAGCGAGGTGTTGTAGGTCTCGTCCAGGTCGTTCTCGGTCAGGAACATGTGGTGCGGGGTGGCCTCGCAGGTAACCTGAACGCCAGCGGCCTTACCGGCACGCACGATCTCCAGGCCGTGGGCAGTGGAGATGTGCTGGATGTGCAGCTTGGCACCGGTCAGCTTGGCGATCTCGATGTCGCGAGCAATCTGGAGCTCCTCGCCGGCAGCAGGCCAGCCCTCGAGAGCCAGACGGGTCGAGACCTTGCCCTCGTTGATCTGGCCGTGGCCGACCAGGTCCTCGTCCTGGCAGTGGCTCATAATGACCTTGCCGAACATCTTGCCGTAGTCCATGCAGCGACGGAGCATGCCCGCACCCTGCACGCCGCGACCGTCGTCGGTGAAGGCAACGGCGCCGTGGGCGACCATATCGCCCATCTCGGACATAGCCTCGCCCTTAAGACCGCGGGTCATGGCGCCCGACGGATAGACGCGGCAGTGACCGACCTCGGCAGCGCGGGACTTGACGAACTCCACGACGGTGCCGTTATCGGTAACGGGATCGGTGTTGGGCATGGCGCACACGCCGGTAAAGCCGCCCTTGGCAGCTGCGCGGGTGCCGCTCTCGATGTCCTCTTTGACCTCGTAGCCGGGCTCGCGAAGGTGAACGTGCATATCCACCAGGCCGGGGACGAGGTACTTGCCGGAAAGGTCGCGGACCTCGGCTCCCTCGACGGCGAGATTCTCGCCGACCTCGGCGATCTTGTCGCCGTCAATCAGGACGTCAACGACACCGTCAAGCTCGACAGACGGATCGACGACGTGGGCATTCTTAAGAAGCAAGGCCATTATCGGCACCTCCAAGCAGCAGATACAGGATAGCCATACGCACGCAGATACCGGCGTAGACCTGCTCCAGGATGACGGAGCGTTGCGGGTGGTCAGCCATATAGGAGTCGAACTCGACGCCGCGGTTGATGGGGCCCGGGTGGCAGATGATCGCATCGGGCTTCATGAGCTTCTCGCGGTCCTTGGTCAGGCCGAAGAGCTTGTGGTACTCACGAATCGTGGGGAACGGGGCACCCTCGAGGCGCTCCTGCTGCACGCGCAGCATGTAGACGACGTCCAGCTCGGGCAGGACGGAATCGAGGTCGCTCGTCACGTGGTCGCAGCCCAGGACCTCGGGCGCCGGCGGCAGCAGCGTGCCGGGGGCGACGGCGTAGGTCTCGCAGCCCATGATCTTAAGCGCGGGGATCAGCGAACCGCAGACACGGGAGTGTGCGATATCGCCGACGACGGCGACCTTCAGACCGTGGAAATCACCCTTGTGCTCCCAGATGGTGTACAGGTCCAGCAGGGCCTGCGTAGGATGGTTGTGCTTGCCGTCACCGGCGCAGATGACGCTCGCGGGCGAGTTCTGCGTGACGATGTAGGGAGCGCCGGCATGCTTATCGCGCACGACGATGCAGTCGATCTTGTAGGCGTTGAGGGTCTCGACGGTGTCGACGAGGCTCTCGCCCTTGACCGTGGAGGTCGAGGAGCCGCCAAAGTTGAGGCTGTCGGCCGAAAGACGCTTCTCGGCGAGCTCGAAGGAGCTACGGGTGCGCGTCGAGGGCTCGTTGAACATGTTAACGATGGTCTTGCCCTTGAGCGTGGGGACCTTCTTGATCGCACGCTCGTTGACCTCGGAGAACGCCTTGGCGGTCTCGAGGATGAGCTTGATGTCCTCTTCGGAGTACTCGGTAATGTCGATCAGGTGCTTATGGTTGAACGCCACGGTACTACTCACCTCCCAGCGGCGCGGAGCCCACGTGGGAACCCGGCGCGACGTCATTGATCTCGACAGCGGTACGGCCGTCGACTTCCTTCATATATAGGTGCACGTTCTCCTCATGCGACGAGGGAACGTTCTTGCCGACAAAGTCCGGCGAGATGGGGAGCTCGCGGTGGCCGCGGTCAACGAGGACTGCCAGCTCAATGCGGCTCGGACGGCCCAGGTCCATGACGGCGTCGAGAGCGGCGCGAATGGTACGGCCCGTATACAGGATGTCGTCCACCAGCACGACGCGCTTGCCGTCGACGCTAAAGGGAATGTTGGTGGCGTGGATCGCGGGAGCGAAATTGGTAGCGTAGTCATCGCGGTAGAAGCTGATGTCGAGGCTGCCGAGCGGAACGTCGACGTCCTCGATCTCCTTGATCTCCTCGGCGAGCTTCTTTGCCAGAAGGTCGCCGCGCGTGACGATGCCGACCAGAGCGAGGTCTTCACAGCCCTCGTTGCGCTCGAGAATCTCGTGCGCGATGCGGGTCATCGCTCGATTGACGGCGGTCTCGTCCATGATGACCGCCTTGGGGGAAGTCGTGCCCATCGATCTCCTTCCTCACATGTCTTGACTGCTGACACAGTCAAAAAAAAATAGATGCCCGACCGCTCAAAGCGGACCAGACACCCACAGGAAGGGCTGCTCTTTGGCAGCTATGTAATTCCATGTGGGTATCTCGTACCCCTTTAATGGTCAAGGGATAGTGTAGCCAACCTCGAGCTTAATTGCGAGCATAAATACAGGGCAATCCGTAAACGGAGCCCAATGCTCAATAAACCTATATATATTTGTGGGACGAGCTTGAAAACGTACGCACGAGCTGGCATAATCCCCTCTGCTGCACGCAAAACGGATCTACGTCCAGGGCCGTGGCGTGAGCACTATCGCCAAAAGAGAAATATCTCTGTGTAGATTACGCACAGGGAACTGCTTCTGTGCTATAGTTCAGGCTTGTTTGTTAACGCGACATGTTCGTTTGTCGCCCAAGGAGGGTCAGTTATGTCCAAAGTTTGCGAAGTTTGCGGTAAGCACCCCGTTGCCGGTCGCTCCATCAGCCACTCTCACCGCGTCACCAACCGTAAGTTCCGCCCCAACATCCAGCGCGTCTACGTCGTCGTCGATGGTCACCGTCGCAAGATGAACGTTTGCTCCACCTGCCTCAAGTCCGGCAAGGTTGCGCGCTCCTAAATAAGGTCTTACCAACAAGTACCTCGGACTCTCCGGGTCAAAGACCTCGCGTTCACATAGAACTTACCAAAGGCGCTCTCCCCTACGGAGGGCGCCTTTTTGCACTCATTGGGGACAGGCTTACATGAGCGAAAACACCCGTGTAAGCCTGTCCCCAATGAGTGGGGCGATGCTATAGGAAAGTTTAGTTAAAACGCTTCAGTATATTGAAGCGTTTTAGTGTGCCTTTTACAGGAATCTGACCGCTCGCCGAATAATTTCTTGCTATCATGCAAGACGTAGGGTAAATCTCCGATCGCAAGGAGACACAAATGGTGAAAAAGTCACCGGAAAACACTACTCCCGCAATTGTGGACAACGTAGAGGCGCTTGAGGCTAAGCTCGCTCAGATGCGAGAGGCCCAGGCGCTTTTTGCTACGTACACGCAGGAGCAGGTCGACAAGATCTTCTATGAGGCTGCCATGGCTGCCAACAAGGCTCGTATCCCGTTGGCGAAGATGGCCATCGAGGAGACCGGCCGCGGCGTTCTTGAGGACAAGGTCATCAAGAACCACTACGCCGCAGAGTACATCTACAACGCTTACAAGAACACCAAGACCTGTGGTGTCCTGGAGCGCGACGAGGCTTACGGCATCACCAAGATCGCCGAGCCCATCGGCATCGTGGGCGCCGTCATCCCGACGACCAACCCCACTTCTACCGCGATCTTCAAGACGCTGATCAGCCTGAAGACCCGCAACGCCATCATCATCTCCCCGCACCCGGCTGCCGCCAAGTGCACCATCGCCGCTGCCAAGCTCGTGCTTGACGCCGCCGTCAAGGCCGGTGCCCCCGAGGGCATCATCGGCTGGGTTGATGTCCCCTCCATCGAGCTGACCAACATGGTCATGCGCGACGTCGACATCATCCTCGCCACCGGTGGCCCGGGCATGGTCAAGGCCGCTTACTCCTCGGGCAAGCCCGCGCTGGGCGTTGGCGCCGGTAACACCCCGGTCGTCATCGACGACACCGCCGACGTGCTGCTCGCCGTCAACTCCATCATCCACTCCAAGACCTTCGACAACGGCATGATCTGCGCTTCCGAGCAGTCCGTGACCGTCATCGACACCATCTATGACCAGGTCAAGGCCGAGTTCCAGAAGCGCGGCTGCTACTTCGTCAAGCAGGGTGCCGAGATGGAGGCCCTGCGTGCCGCCATGTTCAAGAACGGCGCTCTCGATCACCGCATCCCCGGCATGGCTGCCGCCAAGATCGCCGAGCTCGCCGGCATCGAGGTTCCCGCCAAGACCAAGATCCTGATCGCCGAGGTCACCTCCACCGACCCCGCCAAGGAGGAGTTCTCCCACGAGAAGCTCTCCCCGGTCCTGGCCATGTACCACGCCAAGGACTTCCAGGAGGCCGTCGACAAGGCCGAGCACCTGGTGCTCGCCGGTGGCCCGGGCCACACCGCCTCTCTGTACGTGCACCCCGCCCAGGCCGAGAAGATCAGCCTGTTCGAGCACGTCATGAAGGCCTGCCGTATCGTCATCAACACCCCGTCCTCGCACGGCGGCATCGGTGACCTGTACAACTTTGGCATGAAGCCGTCTCTGACCCTGGGCTGCGGCTCCTGGGGCGGCAACTCCGTCTCCGAGAACGTTGGGGTGAAGCACTTGATCAACGTTAAGACTGTGGCCGAGCGCCGTGAGAACATGCTGTGGTTCCGCGCTCCCGAGAAGGTCTACTTCAAGAAGGGTTCCACGCCCGTCGCCCTCGACGAGCTCGGTACCGTCATGGGCAAGAAGCGCGCCTTCATCGTCACCGACCAGTTCCTCTTCAAGAATGGCAACACCCGCGCCATCGAGGCCAAGCTCGACGAGATGGGCATCGCCCACGACTGCTTCTATGACGTCGAGCCCGATCCGTCGCTGCAGTGCGCACGTCGCGGCGCCAAGCAGATGGCCCTCTTTGAGCCGGACGTCATCATCGCCGTCGGCGGTGGCTCCGCTATGGACGCCGGCAAGATCATGTGGATGATGTACGAGCACCCCGAGTGCAAGTTTGAGGACATGGCCATGGACTTCATGGACATCCGCAAGCGTATCTTCACCTTCCCCGAGATGGGCAAGAAGGCCTACTTCGTTGCCGTCCCGACCTCTTCGGGTACCGGCTCCGAGTGCACGCCGTTCGCCATCATCACCGACAAGGAGACCGGCATCAAGTGGCCGCTCGCCGACTACGCGCTGCTCCCCAACATGGCTATCGTCGACGCCGACAACTGCATGACCGCCCCGCGCGGCCTGACCGCTGCCTCCGGCATCGACGTCATGACCCACGCCATCGAGTCCTACGTCTCCATCATGGCTTCCGACTACACTAAGGGCCTCTCCGAGCGCGCTGCTAAGCTCGTCTTCGAGAACCTGCCCTCCAGCTTCACGAACGGTGCCAAGGACCCGCATGCCCGCGAGGAGATGCACAACGCCTCCTGCATGGCCGGTATGGCCTTCGCCAACGCCTTCCTGGGCCTCAACCACTCCATGGCCCACAAGCTCGGCGCTTTCCATCACCTGCCCCACGGCCTCGCAAACGCCGTCATCCTGACCCGCGTTATGCGCTACAACGCCGCCGAGGCTCCCGTCAAGATGGGTACCTTCTCCCAGTATCCTTACCCCAACGCGCTGCACAACTACGCCGAGATGGCCAAGTACTGCGGCATCGAGGGCAAGGACGACAAGGAGGTCTTCGAGAACTTCATCACGAAGCTCGAGGAGCTCAAGGACTTCATCGGTGTCAAGAAGACCATCGCCGACTACGGTGTTGACGAGCAGTACTTCCTCGACACCCTCGACGAGATGACCGAGCAGGCATTCAACGACCAGTGCACCGGCGCTAACCCGCGCTACCCGCTCATGAGCGAGATCAAGGAGCTCTACCTGGACGCCTACTACGGCCGCGAGCCCCAGGACTACGCCGTCTGCTAGTTTTTAGCACGGTTATTTGCGGCGGGGGTGCACGGGTGTACGCACGCCCCCGCCGTTGCTTCTATCGCATCGTTGAAAGGATGCAATCATGCTGCTCCCCGATTCCAAGACCGAGCTCGTCCGTCGCGGCAACAAGGTCGTTTACGACCTGGGCGACAAGATCGTCAAGGTCTTTAACGAGACCAAGCCCGTCTCCGACGTGTTCAACGAGGCTTTGAATCTTGCCCGCATCAATGAGTGCGGCATCCGCAGCCCCAAGGCTCTCGAGGTTTCCCAGCTCGAGAACGCCAACGGCTGGGCTCTCGTGACCGAGAAGGTTCCGGGCACCACCCTTGCCGAGAAGATGACTGCCGAGCCCCAGCGCTTTGGTGAGTACCTCGAGATGTTCGTCGACCTCCAGATCGAGATCCACGGCTACACCTCCCCGCTGCTCAACCGTCAGCGCGATAAGTTCGCCCGCATGATCGACAGCCTCGATCAGCTCAATGCCACCACGCGCTACAACCTTCAGGAGCGTCTGGACGGCATGACCAAGGAGTTCAAGGTCTGCCACGGCGACTTCAACCCCTCCAACGTCATCGTCGGCGACGACGGCCAGCTGTACGTCTGCGACTGGGCACATGCCACCCAGGGCTCCCCTGCTGCCGACGTTGCCACCACCTACCTGCTCTTTGCCCTCAACAGCAAGGACCAGGCTGAGGCCTACCTGGAGCTCTACTGCGACCGCGCCGATATGCCCATGCAGGTCGTGCGTCAGTGGACGAGCATCGTCGCCGCTTCCGAGCTCGCTCGTAAGCGCAACGTGAACGATGAGTTCCTTAAGAACTGGATCGACGTCGTCGATTATCAGTAGTATCTGAGCGATTTATTTCGCATCGGAGGCACAAAGGAAAACCCCGCAGCTCATTTGGGCTGTGGGGTTTTCCTTTACCCGTCGAGCTTATTCACGCAACAAAAAAGACTGCTCCGCATCTCATCCTAAGAGAGATGCGGAGCAGGTCTGCAATTACATCTACTTGCAGAAATGTCGATTAACGGCGTGCTGCCTTCACAAGCTCGGCAACCTTGGCGACGACCTCATCGATCGCCACGTCCTCGCGCTCGCCCGTGGCACGGTCCTTGAGCTCGACAGTGCCGTTCTTAAGACCGCGCTTGCCGAGCACTACCTGATACGGGAAGCCCATAAGGTCGTTGTCGGCAAACTTAAAGCCGGGGCGCTCGTCGCGGTCATCCACGACAACCTCGATACCCTCGGCGCACAGACCCTCAACGATTTGGTCGCAGACGGTAGCGCACTCCTCCTTCTTGGGATCGAGCGGAATCACCGCGACCTCGTACGGGGCAACGGAGACCGGCCAGACGATACCGTGCTCGTCGTTGTGCTGCTCCACGACCGCAGCAAGCGAGCGGGACACGCCAACGCCGTAGCAGCCCATGATAAGCGGCTTTTCCTTGCCATCCTCGTCCATAAAGGTGGCACCCATGGCCTCGGAATACTTGGTGCCCAGCTGGAAGACCTGGGAGACCTCGATACCGCGGGCAGCGGAGAGCGGCTTGCCGCAGTGCGGGCAGGGATCGCCGGCAACGACGGTGACCAGATCGGCCCACTCGTCGACGGTAAAATCGCGCTCGGGGCAGGCACCGGTAAAGTGATAGTCGACCTCGTTGGCACCGCAGGCCCACTGCTTGGACTCACGCAGGCTCTCGTCGCAGACCAGACGAATGCCCTCGGGAAGGTTAACCGGTCCGATAAAGCCCTTATGCAGACCGTAGGTCTGGAGCTCCTCGTCGGTCATCATGCGATAGCCCCTGCCAAAGACGTGCTCGGCCTTGCAGTCGTTGAGCTCGTGATCGCCCGGAACGATGGCCACAACGGGCTTACCCTCGGCATCGATCAGCGCCAGGGACTTGCGCGTGCCGTTCTCGGGGAACCCAAAGAACTTGGCAACGGCCTCGATGGTGCCCATGCCCGGAGTCTCGACCTTGGTGAGCGTACCGTCGCCGGGACCCTCGGTCACAATGACCTTGGTGCTTGCCGCCTCGTCGTCGGCAGCAAAGCCGCAATCGTCGCAGTAGACCAGCGAAGCCTCGCCGGCCTCGGCCAGCGCCATATACTCGACGGAGGTGTCACCGCCGATCTCGCCGGAATCGGCGACGACGGGCAGGGCCTTGATGTAGCAGCGCTCGCAGATATTGGCGTAGGCCTGCTTCATCTTGTCGTACTCCTCCTGCAGGCTCTCCTGCGTGGCAGAGAAGCTGTAGGCGTCCTTCATGATGAACTCGCGACCGCGCATCAGGCCAAAGCGGGGACGGAATTCGTCGCGGAACTTATCCTGGATGTGATAGAGATTCACCGGCAGCTGCTTGTAGGAACGCAGTTCATTGCGCACCAAGGCGGTCACGGTCTCCTCGTGCGTGGGGCCGAGCACGAACTCGCGGCCGTGGCGGTCATCAAAGCGCACGAGCTCCTTGCCATAGGCATCGATACGGCCGGACTCACGCCACAGCTCGGCATCGACCATGATGGGCATCATGAGCTCCTGGGCGCCGGCAGCATCCATCTCGTCGCGCACGATGTTCTCGATCTTGCGAATCGAGCGCCAAGCAAGCGGCAGATAGGAATAGAGACCGGCGGCCTCCTTGCGAATCATGCCGGCACGAAGCAGCAGGCGATGGCTCGCAAGCTCGGCGTCGGCCGGATCCTCTTTGAGCGTCGGAGCATAAAGCTTAGACATATACATTGCTCGAGTCATTTATTTCTCCTCAATAAGCTTGTCGACCTCGGCCATTAGCGCGTCGACAATTTGGTCCTCAGCTACTTTACCAATGATCTGGCCGTGCGAAAAGAGCAGGCCCTGACCTCGTCCGCAGGCAACACCCAAGTCGGCGTCAGAGGCCTCGCCGGGGCCATTGACCGCACAGCCCATCACGGCAATCGAAAGCGGCGCGGAGTAGTTCTTAAGCCGCTCGGTGACCTCCTCGGCGATAGGAATGAGGTTAACCTGGCAGCGAGCGCACGTGGGGCACGATACGATCTCGGGGCCACGGCGGCGAAGACCCAGCGACTGCAGGATACCCCAGGCGACCGGCGGCTCCTCGACCGGATCGGCCGTGAGCGAGACGCGCATGGTGTCGCCAATGCCCTCGGAAAGCAAAATTCCCAGGCCCACAGAGCTCTTAATGGTGCCCTGGAGCTTGGTTCCGGCCTCAGTCACGCCCAAATGAAGCGGAACATGGGGGATTTCGCACGACAGGGCACGATAGGTGTCAAGCGTCGTGGACACGCTATGAGCCTTGGCGGAAAGCACGATATTGGTAAAGCCGCGATCCTCAAAATGTTTGACGAAACGCTCGCTCGACATCACAAGCTTTTCGGGCTGCGTAAGGTCATCGCGCTCGGCGATATCCTGCTCAAGCGAGCCGGCGTTCACGCCAATGCGAATCGCGCACCCAGCGGCGCCCGCGGCATCGATCACGGCATCGACCTTGGCCCAATCGCCAATGTTGCCGGGATTGATGCGGAGCTTAGCGGCACCGGCCTCCACGGCGCCAATGGCGAGCTTATGGTTAAAGTGGATATCGGCAACGATCGGCACCGGAGACTCCGCACAAATCGTGCGAAAGCCCTCGAGCGCAGCCTCAGTGGGCACGCTCACGCGCACAACATCGCAACCCGCCTGGGCAAGCGCACGCACTTGAGCAAGCGTTGCCTGGGCGTCGGCGGTATCGGTGCAGGTCATGGACTGAACCACCACCGGAGCGCCGCCGCCTATCTGCACGTCGCCCACAAACACGGGGCGCGTCAGCTCGCGCGGCAAAGGATGGGACAAAGACAATCCAAACACTCCCCTACAAAATAAATCGAAGGACGTCGGAACGAAGCATATAGACAAACAGCAGCGCAAAGAGCGCGATGCCGACATAACTGACGATTGTCTGCACCTTGAGTGGCAGCTCGCGACCGGCGACCTTTTGAATGATCTCGATAACCAGCTTTCCCCCGTCGAGCGGCGGAATGGGCAGCAGGTTCATAAAGCCCAGCGAGAACGAGATGAGCGCGGCAAACGTTAAGAATGTCGCGGGACCGGCGGCAGCCGCCTGAGAAGACATGACGCTGATGCCAACAATCGAGCTGGACTGATCGAGTATCTCCATCGTATGCTGCGGTTGCAGCAGGCGCATAACGCCCTCGGCAGTCTGCTGAACATAGGAGAACGACAGGCGCGCCGAGGTGATAGGGTCCAAATGGACCACTTGCGTGGAGGCATAAACGCCCAAACGCTCGCCCTCCCTGAGCGCGACCGAGGTCGAAAGTTTCTTACCGTCGCGCTGGTACTCAATGGCGATATCGTCCTGACCGGCAGCCTTGCCGATGGCATCATACACATCCATCCAGCTGGAGCAGGACACGCCATCGACACTAAGAATAGCGTCGCCGGCCTCAATGCCCGCCTTGGCGGCTATAGAGCCTTCTTCAACCTGACCGATCACATTGCTATCGACCGGCACCGATACGCCGGCGATAGAGTAGATGCTCATAAGCAGCAAAAAGCCCGTCAGGATATTGACGAGAATGCCCGCGAGCAGCATAAAGGCACGCTTGAGAAAACCCTGGCCCAGATAGGTATGCGAACGCTCCTGCTCGAAGAACTCCGAAGCAGTGACCGGCAGCTCCCACACATCGCCCTCGGCAGTCGCATGCTCTCGATCGAACTTGCGGCCGTCAAAGGTGGTATATCCTGCAGCATCGCGCGGCAGCGTCTGGTACCTAACCGGATAATAGCTGGGTGAAGGCTTCTCCCCTTCCTCGTACCAAGGCGCAATGGAACCCCAGCCCAAAAGCAAGGCACAAGCCTCGAGAACATCCTCCTCGGGCAGTTCCAGCTCGACGGAAAGGTCTGCAACCGAAACGCGACCATGACGATAGATCGCCGCAAGCACACGGTCGGCGCACGAGACATCGGTCGGGTCCATACCGCAGATAGCGGCATAGCCACCCAGCAGCAGCGGCGTCACGCCAAACTTGGTACCGATGCGACGCGACGTACGATGAATGTCAAAGCGGCACGGTAGGCCTAAGAAAAACTCGGTGACGCGCACGCCGCACGCACGGGCCGCCAAAAAGTGGCCGCCCTCATGCAGAAACACGAGGACGGATAGCATCAAAAGGCCCCAAAAGACTGAGGAGAGAACGCTCAGAACAGTATCCATAAAACGAAAAGCAATCCTTACGATTAAGAGCGGGTTGCAGCGAGCACCTCGGCGGCCTTGGCACGAGCCCACGTATCGATATCGCGAAGCTGCTCAAAGGATGCGACCGCCTGCGTATCGTGTGCATCCATGCACGACTCGACGATACGGTCGATATCGGTAAAGGTACAGGCATCGTGCAGGAAGGCATCGACGGCAACTTCGTTGGCGGCATTCAGCACGCACGGCATGGTGCCGCCCGTTCTGCCGGCACGCTCGGCCAGCGCCAGGCAGCGGAATGTGTCCATATCGGCAGCATCAAACGTAAGCTGCCCGAGCTCGCGGAAATCGATTCGAGGCGCTGGGGTATCCCACCGCTCGGGATACGAGAACGCGAACTGGATGGGAATGCGCATGTCGGACGCACCAAGATGTGCCATCACAGAGCCGTCCGCATACTCGACCATCGAGTGGATCTTTGACTGGCGCTGAACGACCACGTTGATAAAGTCGAGATCGCACCCGAACAGGTGCATCGCCTCGATACGCTCCAAGCCCTTATTCATGAGGGTCGCAGAGTCGATGGTGATCTTAGCACCCATGGCCCACGTGGGGTGTGCCAGCGCATCGGAGCGTGTCACGCAATTGAGCTCGTCGCGCGTACGGCCAAAGAACGGACCACCCGAGCAAGTGAGCCAAATGCAGTGAGCCTCGCGCGGATTCTCCCCCAGATAGCACTGGTAGATGGCGGAGTGCTCGGAGTCGACTGGAATAAGCTGACCGGGCTGCGCCAACGGCATCAGCAGGTCACCGCCGACAACGAGGGACTCCTTGTTAGCAAGTGCAAGACGCCTGTTCGATGTCAGGGCCGCATGGCTTGCTTCGAGCCCGGCAGCGCCCACGATGGCCACGAGCACGCAGTCGACATCATCGCGGCATGCGAGCTCGCACACGGCCCGTGCGCCAACGCCGAGCTCCGTGCCCTCGGGCAGCTCCTGCAGCACAGCGTCCGTACCGTGGGTGGTGTCGGCCACGGCAACGGCCGGAACCGAAAACTCACGGGCAAGCGCAACAAGCTCAGCGGTACTGGAATTAACGGAAAGCGCCGTCACCTGCAGACGGTCGGCATGCTGACGGCAAACATCGAGCGCCTGGGTGCCAATAGAGCCCGTACAGCCCAAAATTGCAACCCGCAGACGGCCATCGGGGGCGTACGTCGTCTGAAAGGCCATTACAGCACGCCTCCGATCATCAAAAGCAGCTGCGCGGTAATGCAGCCAAAGATAAGCGAGTCGCTACGATCGAGCATGCCGCCATGGCCCGGAATAAGGTTGCCAGAATCCTTGACGCCCACGCCACGCTTGATGCGTGACTCGATGAGGTCACCGATAACGCCCAGGATGGACACAACCACGCCGCAAAGCAGCGCATAGGGCAAGCTCAGCTTATAGAAATGCGTCACCCACAAAATAAGCCAGATAAGAACCGAGCCCAAGATGCCGCCGACAAAGCCCTCCCAGCTCTTTTTGGGAGAGATCTTGGGGACCATCTTGTGCTTGCCGATACGGCTGCCCACGATGTAGGCAAACGAATCGGAGACCCAGAGAGACGCGCAAACACCCACCGAAAGCAGGGCGCCGGCAAAACCGGGCACGGCATCGCGCAGCAGCACGATGGCCGACAGCATAAAACCGGTGTAGATGGGACCCATGAGTGTCACAGCCACATCGGATATGCGGGTACGCGACGAACAGACATACCAAATGCCCACCGCAAGCATCAATGCAAAAAGCAGCGCATTCAACAGCAGCGAGTCGCCCAGCGCCGAGAGCGGAAAGAGCACGGCGGCAGCGATACCCAGGCGCTCGTTGGCCACCTTGCCATCGAGCTTCGTCATGCGGAAATACTCAAAGCAGCACAGGCCGCTCATGACGGAGACGAAGATGGCGGTGGGAACGATACCCAAAACCAGGCAGAGAATAAATACGACGGCGTAGACGATACCTGCGGCGGCACGGGTAATAAAGCCGGCAAGCCACGAAGTCGCGGCCGCGCCGCTCTTGGCGGTAGGCGCCTTGGGAGCAGACGCCTTGGGACGATCGGACACGATTAAGCCTCCTCGGTCTTGCTCAGTCCACCAAACCTACGGTCGCGGCCCTGATAGGCCAAAATGGCGTTGACAAGACCCCAACGATCAAAGTCGGGCCAATAGGTATCGGTGACATAAAACTCGGAATAGGCAACCTGCCACAGCAGATAGTTCGAAAGGCGAAGCTCGCCGGAGGTTCGAATCACAAGCTCAGGATCGGGTAGCCCAGCGGTGTACAGGTGCGAAGCAACCATATCATCGTCGATAGCGGCCGGAACGATCTTTCCGGCAGCGGCATCGAGCGCGATCTGACGGACGGCACGGGTGATCTCGGCACGGGCTCCGTAGTTGACGGCAAGTGCCAGCGTCATGCCGGTATGGTCGGCACACTCGGCAAGACCTCGCTCAAAGACATCGCGGGTCTTCTTGGGCAGTGCGGATATATCGCCCAAAAAGACAACGCGCACGTTTTCGCGCTTAAGCAGCGGCAGCTCATCGATAAACGTCTTAGCAAACAGATGCATTAAAACGTTGACCTCATGCTGAGGACGATTCCAGTTTTCGGTGGAAAACGCATAGGCCGAAAGGACGTCGACGCCCAAACGCACGCATGCGGTAATAATCTCGCGCAGGGAGACGATACCGGCCTTGTGTCCCTCGGTGCGGGCAAGACCGCGCGCCGTGGCCCAGCGACCGTTACCGTCCATGATGCACGAAATATGATGCGGAATCTTATTGAGGTCAAGGTCGGAAAAACCGACGCCCGCAGGGGCGTCGGCAAAGTACTCGACCAGTTTGTTCTCGTCGTATTGCACCTTAGATCTCCATGACCTCGGCTTCTTTTTCCTTCAGAAGCTCCTCGACCTTGGCAACATACTCATCGGTATGCTTCTGGACCTTGGCCTGCTCGCGACGGACATCGTCCTCGGTGAGCTCTTCGTCGCGCTCGAGCTTGTTGTTAAAGTCGCGACGGATGTTGCGAATGGAGACCTTGGCCTGCTCGGCATACTCGCGGCACTCCTTGACGAGCTCGCGACGACGCTCCTCGGTGGGAGCCGGGAACGGCAGGCGCACGACGGTACCGTCAGAGTTGGGAGTAATGCCCAGATCGGAAGCGCTGATAGCCTTCACGATTGCGTTGACGAGCGCCTTGTCCCAGGGCTCGATAAGCAGCATGTGAGCCTCGGGGGTCTTAACGGCGGCAACCTGGGTAACCGGCGTGGGAACACCGTAGTAATCGACCGAAATGTCGGACAGAATGTTAGCGTTGGCGCGGCCCGTGCGAACCTTGGAGAAGTTGTGCTTGAGGGACTCGAGCGACTTGTCCATGTGGGCGGTGATATTCTCTGCCATGCTTAATCCTCCTGATAGACGAGCGTGCCGACGGGCTCACCCGAAAGCGCGCGTTTGACGGTGTCCTCGCCATCGATGTTGAGGACCAAAATCGGCATACAGTTATCCTGGCACAGCGCCGTGGCCGTGGAATCCATAACCTGCAGACCGCGGACGAGAACCTCGTGATAGGTAATCTTGTCAAAACGGACGGCATCGGAACACTTGACAGGATCCTTGTCGTAGATGCCGTCAACCTTGGTGGCCTTAATCAGAATCTCGGCACCGATCTCGCAGGCACGAAGAGCCGCGGCGGTGTCGGTCGTAAAGTACGGATTGCCCGAACCGGCGGCAAAAATAACGACATTACCCTTGGAAAGGTGGTTGATGGCGCGACGGCGAATATAGGGCTCGCAGATCTCATTCATCTGGATAGCGCTCATCACGCGGCAGGGAACATCGTTGTGCTCAAAGGCATCCTGCAGGGCAAGCGCGTTCATAACGGTTGCCAGCATGCCCATGTAGTCGGCCTGGGCGCGCTCCATGCCACCGGCAGCGCCGGCCATGCCGCGGAAAATGTTGCCGCCGCCGACAACAACGCCGACCTCATGGCCAACGGCGAGCAGCTCCTTGACCTGCTTGGCAAGATGGTCGGTAATCTTGGGGTCGATGCCATATTGGCCGTCGCCCATCAGTGCTTCGCCGGAAAGCTTCAGAAGCACGCGTTTATATCGGATGTCGGACAAAGCGATCCTCCTTTAATTAGACTCTCAATATGATAGCAAAGGCTCTGATAAGAGCCATGAAAAAAGCAGGCTGTGAGTAAAAACCCACAGCCTGCTCATTACCAGCTACAAGAGCTTATTTACTCGCCACGGACCAGACGGTCGAAGGCAACGACGGTAATGCTATCGCCGAGCTCCTTGGAGACCTGCTCAGCGTACTTCTTGATGGTGAGGGAGCTGTCCTTGATGAACTCCTGCTCGGTGAGCACGGACTGCTTGTAGAACTTCTCCAGACGGCCAACAGCCATCTTCTCCTGGATAGCCTCGGGCTTGCCGGACTCGGCAGCCTGAGCCATGTAGATCTCCTTCTCGTGCTCGACGGTCTCGGCCGGAACCTGATCGCGGGTAGCGCAAATCGGGGCGACGGCGGCAACCTGAAGGGCAACGTCGTGAGCGAAGGTCTTGAAGGACTCGGCCTGAGCGGTCTCGGCCTTCTCGAAGGCGAACTCGACGAGGACGCCGATCTTACCACCCATGTGGATGTAAGAAGCGAGAGCGCCGTTCTCGGCCTTGCGAGCGGAGAAACGAGCGATCTTCATGTTCTCGCCCATGATGTGAATCATCTCGGTGAGCTCGGAGGAAACGGTCTCCTCGCCCATCGGCTTCTCGAGCAGAGCATCGACATCGGCCGGCTCGGTGGTAGCGACAACCTCGGCGACCTTGGAAGCAAAGCCGGTGAACTTGGCGTTGGAGCCGACGAAGTCGGTCTCGCAGGAAAGCTCGAGCAGAGCGCCGGACTTGCCGTCCTCGGAGACGAACGCGGCGACAGCGCCCTCGTTGGTCTCACGACCAGCCTTCTTGGCAGCCTTGGCGAGGCCGTTCTTGCGCAGAACGTCAACAGCGACGTCCATGTCGCCGTCAGCCTCGACGAGAGCCTTCTTGCACTCCATCATCGGGGAGTCGGTCATCTCGCGGAGCTGCTTGACCATAGCGGCAGTAATCTGGGCCATTGTGGTTCCTTTCAAAGAGATGAAAAAGACTTAAATAGGACTGATTTACTCGGCCTTGGGCTCGGCGGCCATCTCGGCCTCGGAGACCTGCTCCTTACCGGAGCCAGCGAGGCAGGCGTCGGCCATGAGCTCGCACATAAGGGTGACAGCGGAGATGGCGTCATCGTTGCAGGGGATGCCATACTCGACCTCGTCGGGATCGGAGTTGGTGTCGATCAGAGCGACGACGGGGATGTTCAGGCGCTGGGCCTCCTTGATGGCGTTCTCCTCGCGCTTGGTGTCGATGACGAAGAGAGCCTGGGGCAGACCCTTCATGTCGCGGGCGCCACCGAGGTTGGTCTGGAGCTTAGCGAGCTCCTTGCCGAGCACTGCCTGCTCCTTCTTGGGCAGCACTGCCATGCGGCCGTCCTCGACCATGGCCTCGAGCTCCTCCATGCGGTTGATGCGGGAGCGGATGGTGACGAAGTTGGTCAGCATGCCGCCGAGCCAACGCTGGTTGATGTAAGGCATGTTGGCGCGCTCAGCGGCGTTCTTAACGGCCTCCTGAGCCTGCTTCTTGGTGCCGACGAACAGCACGTTGCCGCCCTTGGCGACGTTCTTGACGAAGGTGTAGGCCTGATCGGCGTCAAGGATGGTCTGCTTGAGGTCGAGGATGTAGATGCCGTTGCGCTCACCGAAGATGAACGGCTTCATCTTGGGGTTCCAGCGACGGGTCTGGTGACCGAAGTGGCAGCCGGCCTCGAGCAGGGTGCGGATATTAATCTTGGTAGCCATATTAAACCTCCTGTGGTTTGCCTCCGCGCGGGGTCATCCTCCAAAACCAACCCGGACATGTGCTACCAAAGCCCGGGCACCACGGTATGAAGTAGCCGCGCGTGCGTGATAAAAACCTGTTGCCGTGAAGCAACCCGATGAATGATAGCAGGATTGCCTCTTCCTGCCAACCCGCAATCAAAACCACACACCTCGGTGCGGCGCGGGAGGCCCTTCTCCTACTCGCCGCGGGGGTGTGCCTGACTCACGGCACGCTTGAGTCGGTCGGGCGTGAGGTGCGTATAGATCTGCGTCGTGGACAAGCTCGCATGCCCCAGCAGCTCCTGAACCGAGCGCAGATCCGCGCCGCCCTCGAGCAGGTCGGTCGCAAAGGTGTGGCGCATCGCATGCGGGGCGATGTCGGCAGGAATGCCGGCAAGTGCCGCAAGCATGTGGAAACGCCTCCTCAGCATGGCGGCACTCATGCGGTTTCCGCGCGCCGAGATAAACAGCGGATGCACGCCGTTCGCACTATCGACACGCTTTGCCTGCACAAGGAGATGTGGCCTCCCCTCCTCAATATAGCGGCGAGTCGCCTCGAGAGCGCGCCGATAGAGGGGCACGATACGCTCCTTGCTCCCCTTGCCCCAAAGTCGCAGCGTTCGCTCTGACCAAGCAATGGACTCCACGTTGAGCGCCGCGAGCTCCGAGATTCGCGCGCCGGAGGCATAGAGCAGCTCGAGCATCGCTGCATCACGCAGCCCCGAAGGCGTCGAGGTGTCGGGGGCCTCGAGCAACGCCTCGACTTGCCGGGTCGTCAGCACACCGGGAAGATCGCGCGGCAGTTTGGGCGAGGATATCGCCGAGACCGCATCGCCCTCAACGATTCCCTCGGCAGCCATCCACCGATAGAGCGAGCGAATGGCAGACAGATGCGCCGCAAGGGTCCGAGCCGCCACCTGGCCACGCGACAGCTCGGCCAAATAGGAGCGAACGGTCCGTACGTCGGCGACGCGAGCGTCGATGCCCTCACGGTCGCACCACGCGGCGAAGTGCTCGAGCCGCGAGGCGTAGGCGGTTACCGTATTGGGAGCGAGCCCTTCGACGCGTGCAATGTAGGCGATGAACGAGTCGACGGCATCGTACAGGTCAAAGGCTATGACCTCTCGCCTCCAAACAGATCGGAGCGCGATTCCAGATAAGCATCCAGGGCCTTAAGGGCGCGATCCGCGTAGGCCTGGTAACGATCGCGCTTGCTGCGACGCTTACCGTCCTCGAGCGGCGGCACGAGCCCAAAGTTGACGTGCATGGGCTGATAGCCCACCGTAGCCGGATCGGTCGCATAGCCCACGAGTGCGCCTAGGGCGCCCACGCGCGGCAGCTCAACAGGCTCCGCCTCGATTGCCTCGGCATAGGTGTTGAGCGCGGCGAGCAGACCCGTCGCCACGGCCTCCATATACCCCTCGGTACCGGTAATCTGGCCGGCAAGACGCACGCTCGTGCCGGGCACGGCAAAGGTGCCATCGAGCACGTGCGGCGCATCGACAAAGGTGTTGCGGTGCATGACGCCGTAGCGGAAGAACTCGGCGTTCTCCAGGCCGGGAACCATATGGAAGACGCGCTTCTGTTCGCCGAAGGTCAGGTTGGTCTGGAAGCCAACCAGGTTATAGGCGGTCTTCTCCTTGTTCTCGGCGCGCAGCTGAATTGCCGCCCAGGGACGGCGACCGGTGCGCGGGTCGGTGAGCCCGACGGGCTTCATGGCGCCAAAGCGGATGGCATCCTTGCCCGTGCGCGCAACCTCCTCGGCAGGCTGGCAGGCCTGGAACAGGTCACCGCCCTCAAAATCCTTGAGCACCACGCGATCGGCCGTGGTGAGTGCCTCGATAAAGGCCTCGTACTCTTCCTTGTTGAGCGGGGCATTGAGATAGTCGCCACTCCCCTGCTCCTCGTAGCGCGACTGCGAGAACAGCACGTCCATATCGAGCGTCGAGGCATCGACGATCGGGGCGGCCGCGTCAAAGAACGCCAGGGCGTCACCACCGACAAGCTTCATGACCTCCCCGCTCAATGCCGGCGAGCACAAGGGGCCCGCGGCGATAACCACATGACCCTCGGGGATCTGGGTGACCTCACCGTGGACGACCTCGATATTGGGGCGGGCGGCAACCTCGGCCTCGACGAGCTCGGAAAACTTGACGCGGTCGACCGCCAGGGCGCCGCCAGCGGGAACGGCCGCACGATGAGCGCAGTCGAGCAGCACCGAGCCCATGCGCTCGAGCTCGGCCTTCAGCAGGCCGGCGGCGGAATCGGGACGGGTCGACTTAAACGAATTGGAGCAGACGAGCTCCGCCAAGTGATCGGTATGGTGGGCAGGAGAGCTCACCTGCGGGCGCATCTCGCACAGCTTTACGGCGAACCCGCGATCTGCCAGCTGAATCGCGCATTCCGATCCCGCCAGACCGCCACCGATAACCGTCACCTGATCAAACAGCATCTGCAAACACCTTTCTAATTGACACGTTTTCCATTGTGACCGAAGGGCGTCTGGGCGTGAAGGGCAAACTTGGAGGGCGCATACCTTCCATCCATCATGCGCTCGATGAGGCCCTCGAGCTCGAGCGAGCCCAGGAGCTTGAGCACGCCGACGGCATCGAGGGAGACGAGTGTGGCGATGTCTTCAACCTTGAGCGGCGAGGCGATGAGGGCATGCATCACAGTCTGCTGTGTGGCATCCAGGTCGGCGATGCCGGGCGCATCGGGACGCGAATAGCGCAGGGTACCGTAGATTCGAGAGATGGCCATCTCGATGGACTCCTCGTCAATAATGCAGCAGGCCCCGTTGGCAATGAGATAGTTGGTCCCGCGCGACTCGGGCGACAAAATGGAGCCCGGTACCGCAAGCAGTTCGCGCCCCAGGTCCATGGCGGCCTCGGCGGTAGAAAACGTTCCGGATGGCATGCCGGCCTCCGATACAAAGAGCGCCTGCGACAGCGCAGCGATCACGCGGTTGCGGCGCGGGAAGGCAAACTTGCGCGGCCCCATGCCCCACGGCGAGATGGACACGACCGCGCCGCCCGTATCGAGCGTACGGGCGATAAGCCCCGCGCTCGAGCGCGGGTAGACCACGTCGGCGCCCGTACCCAAAACTAAGACGTGCCTGCCCCCGGCGTTGACCGCGGCCCAACCCGAGGCCTGGTCGCAGCCGACCGCACCGCCCGAGACCACCGTCACCCCCGCTTCCACGGCAACCTTGGCTGCAAGCTCCGCGACGGCAAGACCGTAGGGAGACGCCTTGCGCGCACCGATAATCGAGAGCGCCGGCGTCGAGAGCACCTCCGGGTCGCCACGGACGAACAACGTCTGCGGCACATCGGAAAGTTCCAGAACAGTAGCGGGAAACAGCCCATCACCGGGATGCAGTTCATAGCGGACCTCACCCATCACTGGTCCCTCCTTCCCTGATACATCGCGGCCTCGAGCACATGATCTTGCGTCACCCGCTCGCTTTCGGCGACATCGGCGATCGTGCGCGCGATGCGCACCAGGCGCACGATGCCGCGCCCCGTGAGATGCGTGCGCTTCGACAGGCCGAGCACGCACGTTTCCGCCGCCTGATCGAGCGCAAAGGTCGACACAACACCATCGATAGAGCGGGACTCATCGTCCTCGGCCTCAGCGTCCGCATCGTCCATATGAGTCTCGCGCCAGGCACGAAAAGCCCGACCGCGGACAACGTAGTCGCGCAGTTCGGCCGATGACATGCCCTCGGCGCCCTCGATAATCACCTGCGGATCGGGGCGGGTCACATCGAGCATCAGGTCGATACGGTCGGCCAAGGGACCGCGCAGCTTGGACCGGTAGCGCTCGACCATCGATGCCGAGCAACGACACGGAACCTCGCGATCGCCCAAAAAACCGCAGGGACAGGGATTGCTCGCCGCAAGCAACTGAAAGCGCGAGGGAAACGTAAAGGCGCCGTCGACGCGCACGATCCTGACATAGCCGCGCTCGATAGGCTGACGAAGCGTCTGCAGCACACCGGTGGGAAACTCGGCAAGCTCGTCCAAAAAGAGCACGCCGCCATGGGCAAGGCTGATCTCGCCCGGATGCACCGGGCGACCTCCGCCGATAAGGCCCGCTGTCGAAATACTGTGATGGGGGCTTCGAAACGGCCGATGCCCTGCAAGCAGGCCGTCGATGTTCTCACCCAAGACCGAATGGATGCACAGCGCCTCCTGCTGATCCTCAACGGAAAGCTCGGGCAAGATACCCGTCATGCGGCGCGCAAGCATGGTCTTGCCCGATCCCGGAGACCCGATCATAAGCAAGCCCAGCTCCCCTGCCGCCGCAAGCGCCATGCCGCGCTTGGCGACCTCCTGCCCCAACACATCGGCATAATCGAGCTCGGGCTCAAAGGTGGCCTCGAGCACTTCAGAATCCAGATAGTGCCGAGCTGCCTCGCCCATACCGTGGGCAAGCTGCGACAGATGATCGATAAAACCGCAATCGACCCCCGCAAGCGGAACATGCTGGTCGGACCTGCCGGCGATAAAAGAAAGCCCCATGTCGCGCGCCAGCAGCTGGAACGCCACCTCGCCCTTGACGGGAAGCACCGTGCCATCCAAGCCGAGCTCGCCGGCAATGAGGCAGCGGTCGAGATTGTCGCGGGGAATCTGCCCATCGGCCGCAAGCACCGCAATGGCTATCGGCAGGTCAAAGCCGCTACCGGTCTTTCGGATATCGCCCGGTGCCAGATTGACCGTAATGCCCGAACGCGGGATCTCGAATCCGGCAGAACGCATCGCGCAGCGAATGCGCCCACGTGACTCCATGACTTCCATACTCGGGATGCCGAGCATCTGGATGCCCGGGATGCCGCCCGCAAGCGAAACCTCGACCGTGACGGGAATCGCCTCGACGCCGCGAATACAGGCTGCGTGAACGGCAAAGGTTTCGAACGCCATCACGACACCTGCCAATCGAACGCGTTGTACTGGTGCTCGATCTCGGCGATATGCCCGCCGCGAATGGTGACGCCCACGGCATCGAATCGAATCGCCTTGAGCGGATAATGCTCCATGAGGTAGCAGCTCGCGATGCGACGGTAGCGCCGCTGCTTTTGGGCATTCACCGCCTCCTCGGGAAACACCCGCGTGTCACAATCCAGCGCAACACGCCTGGTCTTGACCTCGGCCATCACCACCACATCGTCGAGCTCGTCGAGCAGCACCAGGTCGGCCTCGCCCTCCGAGCATCGATAGCCTTGTTCCAGCAATGTATAGCCGCGCTCGTTAAAGTAATCGATTGCGATAAGCTCGCCCAGCATACCGAGCTCGCGAGGACTGAGCCCCTTGATAAACTCAGGGGTGATCGACCCGCAATCGAGCTCCCCCTCTTCCCAACGTTCCTTGAGCTGCTGTGTCTTGCTCATTTTGGCTGCGGCACACATGGGGTCTCCTTTCCCACTCCCTGCATTGCCTCGATAATGAGGGCAGGTTTCATGCGGGTAAGTACCGGAAGCAAACCGAAAACCAACCAAATGCCGACAAATGAGGGGCCGCGCGCAACAATAGCGTTGCACACGGCCCCTACCAGCAGGTTTATAGAACCCTTAAGGTCCCAGTCTCCACAATTGGCCTAAAAAAGGCGCTCAGTCTGCAGAAAGTTTCCGCAAAAGCTCACACGGTGCAGCGGAGAAAGACCATATTTGCGAATGGCCTCAATGTGTTCGGGGCTCGCATAGCCTTTCGATTCGGCCAAATGGTACTCGGGATACTCGGCGTCGTACTCGACCATCATCTCGTCACGCATGACCTTTGCCATGATGGATGCCGCGGCGATACAGGCGATCTTGGCATCGCCCTTGACCACGTCGCGCTCATGGGGCACGGCGCCCAGGGGGTTGCCGTCCATAAGCACGCAATCGGGCTCAAGCCCCGTATCTGCCACCGCACCCGCGACAGCGGCTCGAATGGCGCGGGCCATGCCCATATCATCGATATCCGCAGGAGCGATATGGCAAAAGCCGATAGCAGTCGCCACCTCGGCAATCTTCACCGAGAGCAGCTCGCGGCGCGCCGGCGTGAGCTTTTTGGAATCATTGATGCCCCAGATGCGCGGCTCCATCGGAAGACACACGGCACACACGGTCAAGGGACCCGCTACCGAGCCACGGCCCACCTCGTCGACGCCCACGACCACGCCATCACCGCCGAGCTCATGCATAAGCTCGTACATGCCGTTGACGCGCTCGCGTTCGGAAAGTTCCTTGGCATGGCGCTTAAGGGCACGTTCGCAAGCCTTGATCACCTGCTGGCGCGGATCCTCGCGATAATGCTCCACGAGGGTGGGAATCTCCTCGAACGTGGCGCTCGCCAGCTCGCCGGCAACCTGCGATGCCGAAACCGAGCTCGTCATGTTGGCCATATCGGGGCCTCCTTGTATGCAAATCAAATAAAAAGAAGGGCCACCCGAAGGTGACCCTTTTGTCCAAACGAGTGGACAGACGCTGCGATCTTCTTAGCGCTTCTCAGGGATGCGAGCAGCCTTGCCCACCTTGTCGCGGAGGTAGTACAGCTTGGCGCGACGGACGCGACCATGACGGACGACCTCGAGCTTGGCGATCTTGGGGCTGTGAAGCGGGAAGGTACGCTCAACACCGACACCGAAGGAAATCTTGCGGACGGTGAAGGTCTCACGGGCACCGGCGCCGGCCATGCGGATGACGTCACCCTGGAAGACCTGGATGCGCTCGCGGTCACCTTCCTTAATGCGGTAGTGAACCTTGACGTTGTCGGCGACGCGGACCTGCGGGATGTCCTCGCGGATCTGCTGACGCTCGATTGCGCGGATGTAATCCATGTGCAATTCCTTACTCTTCTAGAGGTGCCGTACCACCTTGGCCGGCACGTAGTTGAACAAACGTATTCGAGTATACACGCGCGGGTTTCTGCTGCAAGAACAATTTTTTACGCAGACAAAAAGACAAAACCCGCACATGATAACCGCCCGCCTCACGAATGAGACGGGCGGCGGGAAGGGGGCTACGCTAGGCGCCCAAACCCAAAACGTTAGGCGGAACGCTTCGCCTCGAGCTTGGCCTGAGCGGCAGCCAGACGCGCGAGGGGCACACGATAGGGCGAACAGGACACGTAGTCCACATCGGCCACGTTAAACAGGGCCTTGATGGACTTGGGGTCGCCGCCGTGCTCGCCGCACACGCCAAAGTGCATGTCGGGGTTGGTGGTGCGACCCTTCTCGACGGCCATGCGCACCAGCTCGAGTACCGCCGTGTCGATGGTCTCGAAGGGGTTGTCCTTCAAGATCTTCTTGTGCATGTACAGGGGGATGAACTTGGCCTCGGCATCGTCACGAGAGAAGCCGAAGGTCGTCTGGGTGAGGTCGTTGGTGCCAAAGCAGAAGAAGTCGGCATGATGGGCGATCTCGTCGGCGACCATGCAGGCGCGTGGCAGCTCGAGCATCGTGCCCACGGGAATATTGAGCTCGACGCCCTCCTCGGCGGAAACCTTGGCGATCACGCGCTCGATGACCTCGCGGGTCTGGACGTGCTCGGCCGTAATGGAAACGAGCGGAACCATGATCTCGGGGCGCGGGTCGACGCCCTCCTTGATAAGGCGGGCAGCAGCCGTGGCCACGGCGCGAACCTGCATGAGTGGCAGATCGCTGAAGACGACGGACAGGCGCACACCGCGCAGGCCGAGCATCGGGTTGGACTCGACCATGCCGTCGATACGACGCAGGCGGGTGCGCAGAGCGGCAAGCTCTTCCTCGTTGGCGCCAGCGGCTTCCTTCTTGGTGATGGCGACCTCGAGCTCGCGTGGATTATCCAGGAACTCGTGCAGCGGCGGATCGAGCAGGCGAACGACCACATCGCGACCGGACATGGTCTTGAACATCGCCAGGAAGTCCTCGGTCTGAACCTTGAGCAGGTCGGCGAGGGCCTGCTGCTTCACGGCCTCATCGTCGGACAGGATGAAGCTCTGGATGATGTTCTTGCGATCGCCCAGAAACATGTGCTCGGTGCGGCACAGGCCGATGGCCTCGGCGCCAAACTCGAGCGCGAGCTCTGCGTCCTCGGGATTGTCGGCGTTGACGCGCACATGGTTGGCGTGGCCACAGGTCTCGTCCAGACGGATCTCGTCGGCCCAGGACAGGATGGTGTCCAGGTCGCCGGTGAGCTCGGCGGAGACCAAATCGACAGCGCCATCGACGACGATGCCCTGGGTGCCGTCGATGGAGATGACATCGCCTTCGTGCAGCACACGATCGCTACCCTCGATGCGCACGACCTTCTCGGCGGCGTCGATGTGGAAGCGCTCAACGCCGCAGACGCAGGGCGTACCCATACCGCGAGCGATAACGGCGGCATGGCTCGTCTTGCCACCGTGGCTGGTCAGGATACCCTCGGCGGCGACCATGCCCTTCAGGTCATCGGGGTTGGTCTCCCAGCGAACCAAAATGACCTTGTGACCCTCGTTGGCGCGCGCGACGGCATCGTCGCTCGAGAACACGACCTCGCCCACGGCGGCACCAGGGCTGGCGTTGAGGCCGCAAGCCAGAACCTCGTACTTCTTGGAGGCATCGAACTGCGGATGCAGGAGCTGGTCGAGCTGCGCAGGATCAATACGGCCCACGGCCTCCTCGCGGGCAATCAGGCCCTCCTCGACCATGTCGATGGCGATGCGCAGGGCGGCGGTGGCAGTGCGCTTGCCCACGCGGGTCTGGAGCATCCAGAGCTTGCCCTGCTCGATGGTGAACTCGATATCGCACATATCGCGGTAATGATCCTCGAGTGTCAGGAACACGCGCTCGAGTTCCTCACCTGCAGACTCGAGGCCCGGAGTGTTCTTGAGGTCGGCGATGGGCTCGGTGTTGCGGATGCCGGCGACGACATCCTCGCCCTGGGCATTAACCAAAAAGTCACCATAGAACTCCTTGGTGCCGTCGGCCGGGTTGCGCGTAAAAGCGACGCCGGTCGCAGAGGTCTCCCCCTTGTTGCCAAAGGCCATAGCCTGCACGTTGACGGCGGTGCCGAGCTCGTCGGAAATGCCATGCTGCTTGCGGTAGATGCAGGCGCGCTCGTTCATCCAACTACCAAAGACGGCCTGGATGGCAAGGCGCAGCTGAAGCTCCGGATCGTGCGGGAAGACGGGCTTGCCGTCCGCGACCTCGAGCTCGGGGTACACGGCGGCCTCGACGTTGTCGGAGAAAATGCCCTTGAAAGTCTCGACGAGCTCCTGCAGGTCCTCAGCCGAAAGCTCGGAATCAACGCGAACGCCGGCGACCAGGCGGGCCTGGGTCAGGGCATTCTCGAACAGGTCGGCGTCGACGCCCATGACGACGTTGGAGAACATCTGGATAAAGCGACGATAGCTGTCCCAGGCAAAGCGCGGGTTCTGCGTCTGGGCGATAAGGCCCTGGACGGAATCGTCGTTGAGGCCGAGGTTGAGGACCGTGTCCATCATGCCGGGCATGGAGAACGGAGCACCCGAGCGCACCGAGACGAGCAGCGGATCACGGGCGTCGCCGAGCTTCTTGCCGCAGCGGGCCTCGAGGTCGGCCTCGGCGGCAACGATCTCGTCGAGCGCGCCCACGGGCCACACGTTGCCGGCGCCAGAGTACTCGACGCAGGTCTGGCAGGTAATGGTAAAGCCACCGGGAACCGGCAGGCCGATGCGGCTCATCTCGGCAAGGTTTGCGCCTTTGCCGCCAAGCACGAAGTTCATGGACTTGTCGCCCTCGGTGACACAAGTGCCCTGGGCATCGGTTCCAAAACGGTAAACCCTCTTGCAATCGCTCACGATACTTCCCCTTCCATGCGCTCTCGCGCGCGACCGTGGTGACGAATCGACCCACCGGATGCGGGCCGTGAGGGAACTATACGGCGGGATTTGAACGGGCTTGAGCAGAGGATACGAGGTTTGGTAAACGTGCTAAAACTAGCGGTAAACGGTAGGTAAAGGTGGTTACCTTATGGAGATACCACTACAAGAAACTCGCAGGTCAAATGCAAGTTATTTGCTAAATCGCTTTATCAGTATCAGGTTTTTTAAGCTAATCCAATAAGCTAGCTTTGTTGGGTGCGGCGGGCGGCACGGCGGGCTCTTGCCTCTTGAATTTCTTCGAGGTGGGCAATGATCTCGGAGGCACTCTCCTCGATCGCCTTGCCGTCGGTGCGCACCACAAAGCAACCCAGACGTTTCATGAGGGCACGAGCCTCCTCGAGCTCGCCGCGCACGCTCTCGGGCTCGGCATAGGAGCCGGCGACGGCGCGGGCATAGTCGTCGCCCAGGCGGCTATCGCGAATCTCGGCAATCACATCGACGGTCGAAATCAGACCGAACAACCGCATCGGATCGACCTCGTAAATCGACTTGGGCGGCTCTATGCCCTGGGCCAACGGAACGTTGGCGACCTTGTAGCCCTGATAGGCCAAATACATCGACAGCGGCGTCTTGGACGTGCGGGATACACCCAGCAGCACGATATCTGCCCCCGAAAGGTCGTCGCAGCCGCGCCCATCATCGTGCTCAACGAAATACTCCATGGCCTCGATGCGATGGAAATAGCGGTCATCGGTCTTGTTAATCACACCCGCAACGCCCTTGGGAGGCACGCCAATAAGCGACGACAGCACGGCAAGCGTCGGGCCGATCAGGTCGACCGAGCGAATGTGCAGCATGCCCAGATAATCGAGCACGCGGGCGCGAAGCGCTGGGTCGACGATAGTGTGGAACACGGCAATATCGCGATGACCCGCATCGACGCGCGGACCCACAAACGACTTTACCTGCTCCACCGAGTTCACCTTGGGCAGGCGCAAGAGATGAAAAGCCCCTTCATCAAATTGCCCGGACGCCGCAAGCACCACCTCACAAGCGGTATCTCCAAGCGAGTCGGAGATAACGATAACGGTGGGACGAGCGGTGACCGGGCAATCCATGCGGGGCTCCTTTTGCGCTTATGCGCAGGCTAGCTTACTTTTTGCGGGCAAGCTCACCGATGTTGGCGATGCCGGAGAAAACGGCCTCGAAGCGGTTAAGCAGCTTAAGGCGATTATCGCGGAGCTGCTCGTCCTTGTCCATGACCATAACCTCGTCGAAGAAACGGTCGATGGGCGCGCGCAGGGCGGCGAGGGCGGCAAACGCGGAAGGATAATCCTCAGCGGCGAGAGCGGCATCGACGGCGGTCTGAGCGGCCTCGGAGGCGTCGGCAAGCGCAAGCTCGACCTCGCCCATCAGGGCGCGATCGCACTCCGCGCCCAGCTCGGGCTTGGAGATGTGCGCCGCGCGGGCGTAGGCGGTTGCAAGGTTGTCGAAGGTCTCGGCGTCGTTCTTGCGGGCCTCATCGAGGGCGGCGCAGCGGGCGAAGAAGACCGACGGGGCAATGATGTGCACCGCGGAAACGGCGGCAACGGTGTCGGCCGGGATCTTCTCGTCGCGGGCCATGCTCACCAAACGGCCGTGGAAGAAGTCGCGAACCTGCTGGGCGACCTCGGCGGCGTCGAACTCAATGCCCTGCTCGCTATAGAGCTCGAGCGCAAAGTCGATGAGCGACGTGGGGTCGATCGGCAGACGGTCGCGCAGGATATTGATGATGCCGATGGCGGCACGACGCAGCGCGTACGGGTCGGAAGAGCCGGTCGGGGGCTCGCCGATGGCAAAGATGCCGGCAATGGTATCGAGCTTGTCGGCGCAAGCCACGATGCAGCCAGCGGTGCCCTCGGGTAGCTCGTCGCCGGCAAAGCGGGGACGATAGTGATCGCGAATAGCGTGAGCGACCTCGTCGTTCTCCCCCATCGCGCTGGCGTAGTAACCGCCCATCACACCCTGCTGGCTCGTGAACTCGACAACAGCGTTGGACACCAGGTCGGCCTTGCACAGGTGAGCGGCGCGGCCGGCATCGGCGGCCAGGTGGGCACCCAGGTGAGCCTCACGGGCAATAGCGAGCGCAAGCTGCTCAATACGCTCGGACTTGGCGAGCACACTGCCGAGCTTCTCCTGGAAGGCGACCTTGGCCAGACGCTCGCGGAACTCGTCGAGGGAGATCTTCAGATCCTCCTCGTAGAAGAACTTGGCGTCGTCCAGGCGGGCGCGCACGACACGCTCGTTGCCGTCGATCACGCGCTCGGCATTCTCGGGCTTACTGTTGGAGACGACCACGAACTCACGCGTCAGCTTGCCCTCGCCGTCATAGATCGGGAAGTAGCGCTGGTTGGTGAGCATAGACTCGCAGATGATCTCGTGCGGCACCTTGAGGAACTCCTCATCGAAGGTACCGACGAGCACCGTCGGCCACTCGCAGAGGTTGATGACCTCCTCAAAGACCTTCTTGGGCGTATCGACGTGGCAGCCGGGGCGCGCAGCCTCGACCTCGGCGATACCGGCAAGGATGGCCTCACGACGGCGCTCGGCAGAAAGCACGCCGGCGTCCTCGAGCACCTGCTCGTAAACAGCGGGGCTGGCGACCACATGGTCACCGGGACCAAGCACGCGGTGGCCGCGCGTGGTGTTGCCACTCGTCACATCGGCAAAGGACACGGGCACGACATCCCCGCCCAAAAGGCAGCAGATCCAGCGGACCGGACGCACGAACGTGGCGTGCTCGTGGCCCCAGCGCTGAGAGCGGTAGTTGGGCCACTGCAGGCCGGCGATGGTCTTCTCGCACAGGGCCGTCAGAATCGGGGTGGCCGGGGCGGAAGGAATGTTCTTCTCGGCAAATACGTACTCACGGCCGTCGGTGTCCTCGCGACGGACCAGATCCTCGGCAGCCACACCGCACTTGCGGGCGAAGCCCTGGGCGGCCTTGGTGGCGTTACCGTCGGCATCGAAGGCGATGTTGGCCGCGGGACCGCGCTTGACCTCGTGAACCTCATCGGTCGCGGTGGCGACGTCGGCCACGAGCGCAGCCAGGCGACGCGGGCTCGAGATCACGCGGACCTCGCCGTGGGCCAGGCCGGCCTCGTCGAGACCCTTGGCGATCATGGTGCCAAGCTGCTTGACGGCATTGTTCAGCGGTGCAGAGGGCATTTCCTCCGTACCGATCTCAAACAGGAAATCCTTAGCGTCTGCCATGGCTTACGCCACCTCGCCTTCCTGGTCGGCATTCTCGTTGATTCCGGCGACCTCGGCCATATAGGCCTCGCAGCACGCCTTGGCGACGGCGCGGACGCGCAGGATGTAGTTAGCACGCTCGACCGCGGACAGCGCACCGCGGGCATCGAGCAGGTTGAAGGCATGGCTGCACTTCATGACGCAGTCATATGCCGGCAGCGGCAGCTTGCGCTCAAGGCAGGAGTGGCACTCGGCCTCGTAGTCGTCAAACTTCTGACGCATCATCTCGACGTTGGCGACCTCAAAGTTATAAGCGCTGAACTCGCGCTCGTTCTCCAGGAACACGTCGCCGTAGGTCATCGGCGTGCCGTCGGGCAGGTAGCTCCACACCAGGTCGTAGACGGAGTTGACGCCCTGGGCGTACATGGCGATGCGCTCCAGGCCATAGGTGATCTCGACGGGCACAGGGTCGACCTCGATGCCGCCCACCTGCTGGAAGTACGTAAACTGCGTGACCTCCATGCCGTTGAGCCAGACCTCCCAGCCAAGGCCCCAGGCGCCCAGCGTCGGGCTCTCCCAGTCGTCCTCGACAAAACGGACGTCATGGTCGTTGGGGTCCAGGCCGATAGCGGCAAGAGACCCCAGGTAGAGCTCCTGGGCGTTGACCGGCGACGGCTTGATGAGCACCTGGAACTGATAGTAGTGCTGCATGCGGTTGGGATTCTCGCCGTAGCGGCCGTCGGCGGGACGGCGGCAGGGCTGAGCGTAGCAGGTGCGCCACTCGGCAGGACCGAGCGAGCGCAACGTGGTCGCGGTGTGGAAGGTACCGGCACCGACCTCGGAGTCATAGGGCTGCATAATGACGCAGCCCTGCTCGCCCCAGTACTGCTGGAGGCGCAGGATGATGTCTTGGAAGGAAAGCGATGAAGCGTTCATGCCTCTAATATCCCCTCGTCGAAACGATTACACGGTTAGGTTCTGTACTATAGCGGTTTTTAGTCGATAGTGCCGATGCGGTTGAGCGGCCAGTAGCGCACAAGCGCCACGGCGATCAAGTCAGAGCGATCGACGGGACCAAAGTAGCGCGAGTCGGCAGAATTTTCGCGGTTGTCGCCCATCACCCACACGCACCCGTCGGGAACGGTGTAGGGATAGCTTACCTGAGCGCCGGGAGCTTGGACCGAAAGCGGCCAGCTCATGCCGGTCGTATAGCCCTCGTCGAGCGCTTGGCCGTCAACGACCACCTTGCCGTCCTGAAGGTCGACCGTCTGGCCGGCCGTGGCAATAACACGCTTGACGAGAACATCGTGCTCGGAGGTGCCATCGGGGTTATGGAACACCACGATATCGCCTTGGTTGACGGGCTGGCCGAGCTCGAGGCTCACCTTTTGCGCCAGGATCTGGTCGCCGATCTCGATCGTGGACTCCATGGAGCCGGTGGGCACCACAAAGGGCTCGACCACAAACGAGCGAATCAGGAAGGTAGCGACGAGTGCGATCGCGACGACCAAGATCCACTCAAACGCACCCTTTAGCACGGAATGCTGCGAAGGAACCATTCTCACTCCTCGCTCTGCGAATACGACGCGTCCAGGATCTCTTGCGCGTATGCGCGCTCCTCGGGCGTAAGCCGCGCCGTCTCGATCAGGTCGGGACGCCAGCGGCAGGTGCGCTCGATGGCATTCTTACGGCGCCAGGCGTCAACCTTCGCATGGTCGCCGCTCACGAGCACCGGCGGCACACCCTCGCCGTTGAACTCGGCGGGACGGGTGTACTGCGCGTACTCGAGCAGGCCACCGTCCTCGGCAGTCGAGAACGACTCATCGACGTTGCTCATCTCGTCACCAAGGGCGCCGGGAATCAGGCGTACGACGGCATCGGCAACGACCATAGCGGGAAGTTCGCCGCCCGTGAGCACATAGTCGCCGATCGACAGGCGCTCGTCGGCATACGCATATGCACGTTCGTCGACGCCCTCGTAGCGGCTGCATACAAACAGCAGACGCTCGCTTTTGAGCAGGCGCTCGGCCACATGCTGCGTAAAGGGCTCGCCGCAGGGGGTAAAGAACACCACGGTGGGCTTGGGACCCTCGGAGCTGATGGCCTCGATGGCCTCGGCGATAGGCTCGACCTTCATGAGCATGCCCTGCCCGCCGCCGTACGGCTCGTCATCGACGGTACGATGGCGGTCGTGCGTCCAGTCACGCAGGTTATAGGCCTTAAAATCAAAAAGGCCGGCCTTGCGGGCGCGGCCCAAGATCGATGTGGACATGACGGGCTCAAACATCTCGGGAAAGACCGAAAGGGTCTCGATCAGCATGTTATCCTCCCTACTTGTCCATATCGATCAAACCGTCCATAACGCGGACGGAAATTGTCCCCTGATCGGGAAGATCGAGCACAACCTGCTCGATCACGGGAATCAGCACCTCGCCGTACCGATTGCCCTCGACAACCCAAACATCGTTGGCGGGCGTCGACATGATCTCGACGATCGTACCGAGCAAACCGAAGCGCTCGTCGACAACCTCGCGACCCATCAGGTCGGTATAGGCAGCGTCGAGCGAATCGAGCTCAAAATCGTCACGATTTGCCAGCACGTAGCATCCCGTGATGCCCTCGGCGGCCGTCAAGTCGTCAATGCCCTCAAACGAGACCAGATCGCCATCGCCCGTATCGGTGACGGATACGACCGTGCAAAAACGGTCGCGCTTGAGCGCCGGCGGCGTCAAGGCGACGCGCATACCCGGCGTCAATACAGAAGGAAGCCCCCGCAGCGGCTGCGCGAGGACCTCCCCCTTCCTTCCGTGCGGCTTGACCACACGGGCGATGTTTTTGTACTGGGACCTCAAGGTCCTAGCCCAGAACCTCTACCTCGACTGCAGTGTCGAGGCGAGCGGCCAGTGCACGGGCGAGCGTGCGAATGGCCTTGATGGTACGGCCACGACGGCCGATGACCTTAGCGACGTCATCCTCGGCAACAGAAACCTCAATCGTGGAGGCGTCGTCACCATCGATGACCTCGAGGCTCACGGAATCCGGGTCGTCGACGATCTGAACAACGAGATATTCGACGAGATCGGCGATGCGATCTGAGAGCATTGCCTCACCCTCGAGCTGTGCAGCGTCAACCTCAGGCACGATTTACTCCTCGGCGCCCTCAGCGGCCTCAGCGGCAGCCTTAGCGGCCTCGGCCTCTTTGGCGAGCTGCTTCTTGGACTTCTTGACGACGGTCTCGGTCTTCTCGCCCTCGTTGGCGGCCTTGACCAGAGCAGCGACAGCGTCGGTGAGCTGAGCGCCCTTGGACTGCCAGTCAGCGATCTTCTCGAGGTCGAGGTTGATGGTCTTGGGGGCGGTCATCGGGTTGTAGCGGCCAACCTCCTCGATGATACGACCGTCACGCGGGGCGCGGGAATCGGCGACGACGACACGGTAGTACGGACGCTTCTTAGCGCCGTGACGAGCAAGGCGAATCTTGACTGCCAAAGGAAACTCCTCCAACCAAGCAGCTTTAGGCTGCAACTACAAACAAACAGTTGAACATAATACGCCATCGACGCGGGCAGGTGAAGTCCGTGAGACCAACTTCTTCGGTGTAGTCGAAGGCAAATCCATATCTTAGACAAGAATTCGCGATTTGCAAGCACATCCACGCACCCCACATGAGCTGCGCGGTATACTCATGCCATGAAAAGACGCGAACATACATACGGTTATGAAGATGCTGCGGGCGTCACGCCGCCGCCCTGGACGGGACCGGCGGTGGGCCTCATGGATCTCGATGCGTTTTTTGCGAGCGTGGAGATGCTCGATCATCCCGAGTGGCGCGGCAAGCCGCTCATCGTGGGCGGCGATGCCGATTCCCGCGGCGTCGTGTCCACCTGCTCATACGAGGCACGTCGCTTTGGCGTGCACTCTGCCATGCCCTCGGCCGAGGCACGGCGCCTCTGTCCGCAGGCCATTTGGACGCATGGGCATTTCGATCGCTACCACGAGGTCAGCGCTCAGGTCATGGCGATTCTCGCCGACGAGACCCCGCGCGTTGAGCGCGTATCCATCGACGAGGCCTTTATCGACATCACGCCAGGTCGCTTTGCACCCGAGGACCCGCTGCTGGTTGCACGGCGCATCAGTGATCGTGTGGCGGCGCTGGGGGTGACCTGCTCCATTGGCGTGGGCTGTAACAAGACGGTCGCAAAGATCGCAAGCGAGCGGGACAAGCCATTTGGGCTGACCATCGTGCGCCCTGGAACCGAGCAGCGCTTTTTGGCAGCGCTGCCGGTATCTGCCATGAGCGGCATCGGGCGCTCGGCAGAAGAGCGACTGCGCCGCATGCGCATCTACACGCTCGGCGAGCTATCCCGCGCACCGAAATCCACCTTGGCCTCTATTTTTGGCATCAACGGCGAACGCATGCGCCAGCGTGCGCTGGGACTCGAACTCTCCGAAGTCACGAGCCTCGATGAAGAGCGCGAGGTCAAGTCGGTCAGCAATGAACGCACCTTTGCGAAAGATTTAACTGAGCGTGGGGACATCGAAGCGGCGATTGCGCTATTGGGAGAGTCAGTGGGACGCCGTCTGCGCCGTCAGGGACTAACGGGCGCCACGGTGACGCTCAAACTCAAGTATTCGTATGGAAGCGGTCGCTCGGCACAGCGCCGGCTGCCCCATCCGACCGACGATGAGAACATCTTCGTGGCAGTGGCGCTCGAACTGCTCGACAACATCTGGCAGGAAGGGATGCATGTGCGCCTGGCGGGCGTCGGCATGAGCGACTTCGACCATCAGGGCGGTATCCAGACCGACCTGTTCTGCGAAATCGACGACCGCGGAGCCCAATCCAGCGACCGTCGCGACCTCTCGGTCGCCATCGACGCCGTCCGAGACAAGTTCGGCGACACCGCTCTCTCCTTCGGCCGCCAATCCCGCTTCAACGATTAGTCCCTATGGCAAAAAGAAAACCGGGCAGCTGCAAGTAGTGCAACTGCCCGGCATACGGCAGAGGGTAGCTAAAAAAGCCCCGTCCCAAATGAGCTACTAGAGGAGGTCGAGGGGAAGCTGGGGGGCGTCGCCCCAGAGCTTTTCGAGGCGGTAGAACTCGCGCGCCTCGGGAGTGAAGACGTGGACGACAACCGAACCGTAGTCCATGAGCATCCAGGTCTTCTGCTCGCGGCCCTCGATGGAAAACGGGTGCTCGCCGCAAGCCTCGGCGACCTTCTCCTCAATCTCGTCGACAATCGAATCGACCTGGCGGTTGTTGGTGCCGGTAGCGAGAACAAAGTAGTCGCACACATCAGAAAGCTCAGTCAGGTCGAGCACCTGAACGTCCTCGCCTTTCTTGTCGTAGGCGGCCTGCGCGGCGGCGCGGGCGACATCCTCGGCGGCGACACCGCTCGCGGACAGCGAGGCGGCAGTGCGGTCGGACGTGGCAGCGAAACTCTTGTGCTCCACACCTTCAAGAATCTGCTCGTCGGTCATGGTCTCGTCGGCCATGGAATACCTCTTTCTAGACAGCCCGAGCTAGCGCAGCTGGGCGTAATGGTTGTAAATCGTAATAGCCGTGGGATAAAGATAACGCCCGGTCTGGATCACATAGACCAGACCCTGCGCAAAACAGGAGAAGAACAACTCGTCGAGCGAGGACTTCCCCACCATCTTGCGCAGCGCATGGGCATAATCGCCGTGGCGGTTGGGTTCGATGGCATCGGCCACAAAGACCACCATATCGAGCGGCGTCATGTCGCAAGCGCCCACGGTGTGACGGTCGACAGCCTGAAAGACCGCCGGCGACAGCTCGGGAAAAAGCTGCGGAAGCTCATAGGCGGCAACCGGGCCATGCAAAAGCGGCGTCGCGGCAGACGGAGAGCCGGCAATCTTAATGCCATAATGCAGAGCGCGCGTGACCAGCTCGTCGTCGGAGAGCACCTTATCCCAGTCATGGATCAGGCCGGCGGCAGCGGCATCAAAGCGGTCGACACCGTACACCTCGGCTAGGTGCAGCGCAGTCTCGGCAACCCCGAGCGAATGCACGTAACGCTTACGCTTATCCTTCATGCGCACATCGAGCAACTCGTGGATACGCGTCAAGAGCGCGCGTTCGTCGCCCTCAAACTGATCTTCTACCGACAACGTTCTCCCCCATCAATCAAAATCGTCTTGCCCAAGATCGGCATACAGGCCGCGTTTACGGATATAGCCGAGCACGGACTCGCTCGTAAGATAGCGCACGCTCATGCCGCGAGCAACCCGCTTGCGAATGTTGGTCGAGCTAATCGCCAGCGCCGGAATCTGGATATACCGCACGTCAAACGGCAGGCCCGACTCTTTGATTCGCGCGCGAGCAGTATCGATATCAAAGCCCGGTCGCGTCGCCGCAATAAAGGTTGCCAGTTCGGCAATCTCATCTGCATTGTGCCAGGTCACAATATCGATAATCGCATCGGCACCCGTAATAAAGTAAAGCTTCACCTGTGTCGGGTAAAACTCGCGAAGGGCACGCAGCGTATCGGCTGTGTAGGTGACACCGGCACGATCGATCTCGAAGCGGCTTGCCAAAAAGGCCGGGTTCGCGGCGGTCGCGAGGACCGTCATGGCATAACGGTCCTCAGCAGGCGTCACCGGTTTGTCGAGCTTGAAGGCAGGAGAGCCGGCCGGCATAAAGAGCACGGCATCCAAGTCAAGGGACTCACGCGCCTGCTCGGCAGTAACCAAGTGCCCGTAATGAATCGGGTCAAAGGTGCCGCCCATAATGCCAAGCCGAAACTCGTGCCCATCCTTGATGGGAAGTTCAGGCAATCCGATTCCACCGCGCAGCGACATGACTTACTCGCCCTCCGGGGTCTCAACGTCTTCCGCAGCAGCAGCGTCATCGGTGCCGTCAATGGCATCCACCGCGTCGACAGCCTCCAAGCTATCATCGGCGACGTCAACGAGCTCGACGGCGACGTCCTCGCTACCGTCCTCGAGCTCGTCCTCGTAATCCGAGAAGTCCTCGGCGCCCTCAAAGTCAAAGGCGCGCTGGCAAATGCGAACCTCGTCACCGGCACGGCAGCCGGCCTTTTCGAGCGCATCGTCAACACCCATGCGGGAAAACTTATGCTGCAGGTAGATGACGGCTTCCTCGTTTTCCCAGTCGGTCTGGATAACCATGCGCTCGATGGCGCGGCCGACCACGCGGAAGGCGCCGGGCTCTTCCTGGACGATACGGAACCGCTTCTCGCGCTGGAGGCGGCGACGCTCCCACTCATCATCGCGAAGATCGACCGGCTCGTCAGAGACCGCCAGCTCGGCGCGAAGCTTAGCCACCTGCTCGCCCACGGCAAGCATCAGCGTGTTGAGACCGGCACCCGTCACAGCGGACACGGCAAAGAACATATGGCCATCGTCGAGCGCCGCACGCTTAAGGTCGGCAATCTTGTCGGCCGTGCCCGGCGCATCGCACTTGTTGGCGACGACGATCTGCGGGCGCTCCGAAAGCTCGGCACCATACTGCTCGAGCTCACGGTTAATAATGCGATAGTCCTCGACTGGATCGCGATCCTCAAATCCGCCCGTCATGTCAACGACATGCATGATCAAGGCCGTACGCTCAATGTGGCGCAGGAACTGATGGCCCAGGCCACGCCCCTCGCTCGCGCCCTCGATAAGACCCGGGACATCGGCGACGACATAGGAGTACTCGCCGGCTCGCACCATACCCAGATTAGGCACAAGCGTGGTGAAGGGGTAGTCGGCGATCTTGGGACGGGCAGCGCTCATGCGCGCGATGAGCGAGGACTTGCCCACCGAGGGAAAGCCAACAAGTGCGGCATCGGCCATAAGCTTCATCTCGAGCTCAATCCAGTGTTCCTCAGCAGGCTCGCCGAGCTGGGCAAAGGCCGGAGCGCGACGCACTGACGTCACAAAGTGGGTGTTGCCCAGACCGCCGGCACCACCGGGCGCCACGACAACGCGCTCACCGTCGTGCACCAGGTCGGCAATCTCGAACATCGGGGTCTGCGTCTCGGGGTTGAGCTCGCGAACTACGGTGCCCATGGGGACCTTGAGAATCAGGTCCTCGCCGCTCTTACCATTGCGACGAGCGCCCTGGCCATGCGTTCCGCGCTCAGCACGAAAGTGATGCTTAAAGCGGTAATCGATCAGCGAGGAAAGCTGAGCGTCGGCCTGAATGACGACGTTGCCGCCACGACCGCCGTCGCCGCCATCGGGGCCGCCCTTGGGAACAAATGCCTCGCGCCTAAACGACATGCATCCGGCTCCGCCGTCGCCGCCGCAAACGTTAATGCGGCTGATATCGGTGAACTGTGACAACAGAATCGCCTCCTACAAAAAAGAGGGAGACCCTTGAATCCTAAAACTCAAGTGCCTCCCACATATGTGCTCTATGAAGGGTGAATTACGCGTTCGCGAGCGGGCGTACGCTGACCCTGTGCTTGATACCCTTGTGGAACTCAACGGTACCGTCGACCAGCGCGAACAGCGTGTCGTCCTTGCCACGGCCAACGTTCTCACCCGGGTGGATGTGCGTGCCGTGCTGACGGACGAGAATCGTGCCCGTGGTTACCGTCTGGCCGGCATAGCGCTTCGTGCCAAGGCGCTGACCGCGGGAGTCACGGCCATTACGGGAGGAACCGAGTCCTTTTTTGTGTGCCATTGTGTATACCTACTCTTTCGTTACGAGTGTAATCTACTCGGCGACGGGAGCCTCGGCAACAGCCTCAGCCTCTGCCTTGACAGCCTTCTTGGCGCGGGAGGTAGCCTGAACCTTCACGATCTTCAGCTTGGTGAGCTGCTGACGGTGACCCTTCAGACGACGATAGCGCTTGCGCTTGTGGAACTTGAAGACCAGCTGCTTCTCGCCCTTGAACTGCTCAACGATCTGAGCGGTAACCTTGGCCTTGGCCAGCTTGTCGGGATCGGTGACGATCTTCTTACCATCGTTGAGGAAGATAACCGGCAGGGTGATCTTGTCGCCCTCATTGCCCTCGATCTTCTCGACGGTGATGACATCGTCGGTGGCGACCTTGTACTGCTTGCCGCCCGTGTTAACGATTGCGTACATGTTTACTTGCCCTTCATGCATCAGTTAGTGCAACAGCCGAATATAGTAGCAGGCGATAATACCCCCGTCAACGAGTATGTGGAGCAAATCCACAAGTTCGCACAGGTATGGGGCTGACGAGTCGGCCCTCGTCGTCCTCGCATGCTTGATTCTGACGCTCGACATCGTAGGAGCAGATGGTCACGAGGTCTTGCATACCGGTGGAAACGATAGGTGCATCGACGCCCGGGGTCAAGCCCTGCAACAAAACATCAGCGGCAGAAAGCAAAATTTCCGGACGCATGGACCCCTCGTTGTCGGCATGGGTGTCGAGCATGAGCACCAGATGGTCCGGGCGCTCCCCTGCCGTGAGCTCATAGCCCACCAGTGTGTGGTCAAGGTCTAGGCGCTTGCCCTTCTTACCGCGTGCGTAGTCGATGCCATGGCCCGCGCGCAGCGTATCGATAGCGCGACGCACCTCGTCGGCATCCACCGGTGCCTCAGGATCGAGATGCAGATCGATACGATAGGACAGACGCGTGAGTTGCGCCGTCAGCGCCGGCGTGCGCACGTCGATGTAGGCGGCCTCGATGGGGGCCAGATCGGCCGGAGAGGCAGCAGCCAGGCGCCCAAACGCCTCGTCGAGTGCAACGAACTCGGTCATAAACAGGTCATACCACTCGCAGGTCGACGACGTTCCCACCGGCAACGCCGACGAAAAGCCCACGCGCATGTGCGGGGAGAAACCCTGCGTCACGGCGTAGGGCAGCCCCGCGCGACGCACGATGCGCTCAATGGTATGAATCACTTCGAGATGGCCCAGGTACTTAAGACGGTCGCGCTTGCCATAGCGAACGCGAAGCCTAAAGAGCGTGGAGTTGTCGGTCAAGCGCTCACTCATGCGCGATCACCCACCAATACGTTCTTGGCATGGAGCGTGGGGCAGATTCCACAGCCGGTGCACGACGTGCGGGTGCAGTCGGGCGTCGTGACACCCTCCAGCGAGCGGCGGTACTCGCGCTCGAGAAAGCCGCGCGAGCAGCCGGGGCTCACGTGCTCCCAGGGCAGGCGCCAGTCCAGTTCGTAGGGCAGGTGCACGAGCTCGTTGAGGTCGATGGCGTTTTTGGCCGCCGCCTCTTTCCAGTTATCGAGCGAAAAATGCTCCACCCAGGCGTCAAAACGCGAGCCCGCACGCCAGGCGTCGATGATGACCGGCGTCATGTCACGGCCGGCGCGAGACAGCGCGGCCTCAACGAGCGAGGTCTCGGCATCGTGGTAGTGCACGCGTACGGCGCGGTTGCGCACGCTCGTGATGAGCAGCTTTTGGCGACGCTTGACGTCATCGTAATCGAGCTGCGGGCACCATTGGAACGGCGTGGCGGCCTTGGGGATAAACACCGACACCGAGATGGACACCGAGATGGAGCCGCGACGCGCCTTGGGAACCACGGAGCGGCCGAGCTCGAGCACATGGTCGGCCAGGTTGGCGATGGCCACGATATCCTCGTCGCGCTCGCCGGGAAGGCCCATCATAAAGTAGAGCTTCATGCGGTTCCAACCAGCCTCGAAGGCCGCCTTGGCCGCACGGTCCAAGTCCTCCTCGGTCACGTTCTTGTTGATGATGTCGCGCATGCGCTGACTGCCGGCTTCGGGGGCAAACGTCAGGCCGCCCTTCTTTTCGCCGGCGACCGACTCGGCCATATCCACGCCAAACGAATCCAGGCGCTGCGAGGGAATGGACACGCGAATGCCCGTATCTTCCAGACGGCGGTTAAGGCGACCGAGCACATCGCGGATGCAGGAGTGATCGGTGGTCGAAAGCGAGGTAAGCGACACCTCGTCATAGCCGGTCTTTTCCAGGCCCTGGATCACCGAGGACACAATCTGGTCGGCCGAGCGCTCGCGCACCGGGCGATAGGTCATGCCGGCCTGGCAAAAACGGCAGCCGCGGGCACAACCGCGCAGAATCTCGATCGACAGGCGGTCGTGAACGAGCTGCGCGTAGGGCACGCACGACTGCGACAACGGATTGGTAGCGCCAAAGTCCTCAACGACGCGCTTGTAGACCACCGGTGGGACGTCCTTGCCTTCGCGCGGCACGGTGTAGCCATGCGGCGAGCAGGGCTCGTCATGGCGCACCTCGTAGAGCGACGGCACATAGGTGCCACCGACCGTCGCGAGCTGCTCGACAATCTGAGCGCGCGAGACGCCCTCGTCGCGCAAGCGGCGATGCAGCTGGCAAACCTCGAGCAGCGACTCCTCGCCCTCGCCAATGAGGATGGCATCGAAGAAGGCTGCATACGGCTCGGGGTTATAGACCGAGGGACCACCGGCAATGATGATGGGGTCGTCCTCGGTGCGGTCGGCCGCCAGCAGCGGAATGCCGGCTAGATCGAGGGCCTCGAGAAAGTTTGTCACGGCCATCTCATGCGGCACGTGCATGCCGACGATATCGAACGAGGCCACGGGTGCTGCGCCCTCGAGCGACAGCAGCGGGATACCAGCCTCGCGCATGGCATCGCCCATATCGGGCCACGGCACATAGCCGCGCTCGCAGGAAATGCCCTCGGCCTGATTGAGGATGTTGTACAGGATGGCAATACCCTGGTTGGGCAGGCCAACCTCGTACACATCCGGGTAAATCATGCAGCAACGATAGTCGGCATCGGCCTTGGAGAGCGTGCCCCACTCATGGTCGATATAGCGACTCGGCTTCTCGACCTTTGCGAGCAGGGGCTCAATCAAATGAAAACAGTCTTGGTACACAGCGCGCAAAAGAAACCCCTAAGCAGCGAGATCGGATGCGTCCTCAAAGGGACCCATGGGACGAGTAGCGCCGGCAACCGTGGTCACCAGGTCGCGAACGCGCGAGAACGTGGCGGCAGCCACCTCGTTGGCACGGCTGTAATCGATGTCGCGCTCATACAGCGAAACGAGCGCACGGCCCATACCATAGGTGCCCGCGGCGGCGGTCAGCGCCTTGACGACAAACCCGATATGCGGCGTCTGCTTTACCAGGGCGCGGGTGACGGCGCGGAGCACCAAGCCGCCGGCAAGCACGCCCGCGACCTCGTAGCCGCGCTCGGGCTTAATACCGCGTCCAAAGATGGCCGCGAGCTCAAAGAGCATGCCCACCTGCGCCAGCGCCATAACGGGATAATCGGCCCCCGGCAAAAACACCAGCGCACCCGTCGCCATATTGGTAAGCGCGCACGAGGTGATGATGCGGTTGGCGGCGGCGATACGCATAAAGGCAAAGTTCGCCGCAAAGGCTGTCTCCTTGTCCGTGCGGTCGAGAATCCAGCGAGCGAGCGTCTCGAGCAGATACGTCTTATCGGTAGCCGCCACCGCGCCGAGCATGGGCGTGGACTCCTGGATAAAAGGCACCTCGACAGCGGACTCGGCCAGCACGCACACGGGGGCGCCGGCAATCACAAGCTCCTGTACAGCGCTCTCCAGACGGTCGGATCCGCACGAAAGGACCAGCACCACGTCGGTATCGGTCTTGGGGACGATACGGTCCTCACCCAGGCGCTCAACGCGCACAATGCCAGACGTCGTCTGCGGCACGAAGGCATCGCGCACCGTCTCGACCAAAAAACGCGAGGCAGACGAATCGAGGTAGACGGACACGCGAACCGGCGTGTCGGAATCCTTCTTGGTGGTCGCGCCCATCTTAAAGACGCGGGTCAGCTTGTCCACGGGAATCTTCATAGCAAACCCCTCCAGCGGTTACGCGGCGCCCGAACGATGCCGCCATATGGATTGTACGATACCAACCGTCAGCAACTGGATCATCATCGAGGACGAACCGAAGCTAATGAACGGCAGCGGAATACCGGTAATCGGCATCATGCCGATGCACATGCCGATGTTCTCGAAGGTCTGGAATGCCCACATGCCGACGATACCCACGCATGACAAGCGTAGGAACAGAGACTCACACTTAAAGGCGACGCGAATCGTCGAGAACATGAGCAGCACGTACAGGCACAGCAGCAAAAAGGAGCCGCAGAAGCCAAAGGTCTCGGACAAAAAAGCAAAGACGAAGTCGGTGTGGAACTCGGGCAGAAAGCCACCGGCAGACTGCGTCGCATGGCCCAGACCTTTACCGAAAAAGCCACCCGATCCAACCGCGATGAGCGATTGCTGCAAGTTGTAGGCATCGTCCGAATCGGCATTATCGGGGTCGATAAAGACGGTCAGTCGGTTCATCTGGTACTGCTTGATCAAAACGTCATGGCCCAAAAGAGAATCGAGCACCGAATCGAGCGCCAGGATGAGCGCCACCAAACCCACGAGCAGAGCCAAGGTCGACAGCACCCATTCGCGGCGCGCACCGCTCATGCAGATCACAACGGCACCCGACACCAACACGACCAAGCCCGAACCCAGGTCGCCCATAGCGACGACGGCCAAAAACGGAACGGAAAGCATGCCGCAGAGCTTAATGTAGTCGCGGGCGGTATCGATGCGGCCGTTGTACTGCGAACCAAGCGTGGCGATAAAGAAGATCGTGATGAGCTTGGCGAGCTCGACCGGCTGGAAGGTAAGACCGATACCGGGAATCTTGATCCAGCCCGTCATGCCCAGACCGCCCGTATAGGACAGCCCCGGAATCTTGGGCGAGAAAATCACAATGAGGTCGATGACGAGCAGCGCCGTCGAGAAGTTAGAGATGCCGCGCAGATCGGTACGCCAGACGAGCACCGCAAGCACCGCACCGATGCCGATGCCCAACAGGTGGCGCGAAAATGAGGCGTCGGCCTTAAACTGCGATGCCGACCAAATGATGATGGCACCATAGGCAACGAGTGCCAAGGTTGCCAGCAGCACGCCGATGTGCACCTTCTGGCGAAACGTGCCGCGCGAGGCCGAAAGCTGCTTGTTGACACGGTCCAGGCTGCTGCGGGAACCGGTTTTAGTTGAGCGGAACAGGTCCGCCGGCGAAAAATCCATCGCAACCTCCTATCGAACCGAAGAATCGCCCGTGGCAGAAGATGTGTCGGGCTCGTCATAAATGGCACCGAGGACATCGCGCACGACGTGCAGCGCGGTATCGGAGCCACCACCGCCCTGTTCCAAGACAGTGACAATCACGTACTTGGGCTCATCGGCCGGCGCGTAGGCGCAAAACCACGCGTAATCGTCCTCGCCGCTCTTCTCGCCCGTGCCGGACTTGCCGTAGACCGTGGGGGTCAAGGAGTTAAAGTGTGCGGCGGTCGAAGTCGACGCCGAGTAAATCACATCGTGCATGCCGTTGCGGACCAGCGCAAGATCAGCATCGTTGTTAATTTGAGCCTCAAGGCGCTTCTTTTTGCCCTTGCCGTTGTACTTGTAGGCATCGCCGTCGCCATCACGCGAGACAGCAGACAAGAACACATGCGGCACATACTGTTTGCCGCCGTTGGCAAGGCCCATGTAGGCACACGCCATCTGCAGCGGCGTCACCAAAATGTCGCCCTGGCCGATAGCGATGTTAGTCATATCGCCGGCATTCCACTTGCGGTCCTCGGCCGAGGCGTCGGTAAAGTAGGACTCTTTCCACTTGGCGTCAGGAATGCGACCGGTGCCCTCACTTGGCAGATCGATGCCGCAGGTCTTGCCCAGGCCCCAACGGCGAAAGACCTCTTGCAGACCCTCGGGATGCTGGTCGTTGTAGAAAAACGCCTTACCCATATCGTAAAACACGGGGTCGCACGAGTTGGCGATACCGGATTGCAGCGTCATAGTGCCGTGACCGGAATGCAGCCAGCAGTACTTACCCCATGACTTGCCCAGGCCCGTCCAATAGCCCGTGCAGTTCGTGGTCTGGCCTGAGGTATAGGTTCCAAACTCAAGACCGGCCAGAGCCGAGAGCGGCTTGATGGTCGAAGCCGACATATACTGGCCGCTAATGGCGCGGTTGAGCAGCGGATGCGAACCCTTGTCGTCGTTGAGCTCGGTCCACACGTCGTTGGAAACGCCGCCGATGAACACCGACGGATCAAACTTGGGCTCGCTCGCCATACCCAGAATCTCACCATTGTTGGGATCGAGGCACACCACGGCGCCGTTGCCGGCATCGCTATGACCCGTGGTCTTGGCAAGCTCAATGGCATTCGCCAGAGCCGTCTCGCAGGCCTGTTGAATCTTAAGATCGAGCGTAAGCTTAATGTCAGAACCGGCCTTGGCGGGAACGGCGCCGGCTTGACCGGTCACGTTACCCGAGGCGTCAACTTTCACGGTCTGCTCACCACGAATGCCCTGCAGCAGATTTTCGTAGTAAATCTCTACGCCCGCCTGGCCCACAATATCGCCCGATTGATACGAGATCTGGCCAGCCGCGCTATCGCTGCCGTCCGACGACTTCCTGTTCTGCGCCTCGAGCTGCTCGGAGGTAATGGTGCCGGTATAGCCCAAGATATGGCAGGCGGTCTCGCCATACGGGTATTGGCGCTCGGTGCGCTCGGCGATCTTCACGCCGGGAAACTCACCGGCGTGCTCCTGAATGTAGGCGACAGTGGAGCGGCGCACGTCAGTCGCGATCGTATGCAGGCTCTGCGCGCCTTCGGAATTGTCCTGGATGTTGCGCAGCACCGCGATATACGGCATGCCGAGCACGTTGGCAAGATGACGCACCAGTACCTTGTCGTCGGCAAGGTCGCGATAGGCGACGACGGCGAGCGAGGGGCGGTTTTGCACCAGCGCGACGCCGTTGCGGTCCAAGATGCGGCCACGAACGGCAGGCGTGGTAACGGTACGGGTCTGATTGCTCTTGGCCTGCTTGTCGTAGTAGTCCGACGAGACCATCTGCATGCCCCACAGCTTAACGGCAAGCGCGGCAAACATCGCACCCACGCCCGCGGTGAGGATGGAAAAGCGGCCCTTGAAGGCCGTAGCGGCCGTATTGCCCTCGCCCTCGGTGGCGCGCGGGGCCGTTCCGTGCTGCGTGTCGTAGGTAAAGCGGGAGTCGCCGCGGCGCATGATGACCAGCGCGACCACAATGGCCACGACCAGCACGATACCGGCGACAACAACCGTCAACTGGGAAGACATCTACAGACCTCCCCTATTTGAGCTTACGGGTCTTGGGCTTAAAGCGCATACCCGTCTGACGCCCACCGCGCGCGGAGAACCCATAGCCAGACTGTGGCGCGACGCCGGACATCAAAAACGGAACGGCGACCAGACCGGTCAGAATCGAGGACGGCAGGGCGTGTCCAAAGATCGCCACGACAAAACTCGATTCCAGTCCCATAAATAGCAAGATAATGCTGTAGATCACGTTAATGGCAAGCGCAAAGGCGCCCACCGTGATGCCGCGAGCGCTCGGGGTGCCGCCCGTCTGACCGGCGGCACTGTGTGTCAGGGCAAAGCTGCCCACTGTCAGCAACAGCGACATCACGCCCACCGGCACGGCTGCCGACAGGTCGTAGAACAGGCCACTGCAAAAACCGCAGATGACGGCCCGCGTGGGATCGCCCGAAAACACACTCAGGCACACCAGGATAATCATAAAGTTGACGCGACCGCCCGCGATGGAGATCTGCGGCGCCAAGCCCGCCTGCAGCAGGACGCAGACAATGGCGGCAATCGCAAAAGTGCGGGAGCCAGTCCCCTGTTCGTGTAGATCCATGGACATGCCTCCCTATTCGCTCGAACCCGAGTCAGTCGTGTCGGACGCATCGGAGCTTTCATCCGAGCTTTCGTCTTTGGACTTGGTGGCCGCATCGCGCGAGGTGCCCTGCGGCGTACTGTTGGCGCTGCTCACATCCTCGTCCGAAGCCGACTGCTCATCGGTCAGCGACGTAATGACCAGCACTTCCTCGTTGTTTTCGGCCGTTGTCTGGGCGCGCACGACGATGGTGTAGTACACATCGTTGGCAGACTTCTCCACCGACGAGACCGTACCGAGCGGCAGGCCCTTGGGGAATACGCCGCCGATGCCCGAGGTCACGATGATGTCGCCCACCTTCACGTCGGAATCGACACTCACGTGCTCCAGGCGCAGGGTACCGTCGGGCTGCCCCTGCAGCATACCCTGAGCGCGCGTATCCTGCACCATGGCGGACACGCCCGAGTTCTCATCACTAATCAGGCGGACGGTGGAGGTCTTGGCCGAAACCTCGATAATCTGACCGATGACACCGGCAGAACTCGTCACGGGCATGTTGATGGTAAGACCGTCGGCAGAGCCTTTGTCGATGGTAACGGTCGAGGTCCAGGCATCGCCCGACGCGCCGACAATGCGAGCCGCGGTGGACTTGAGGTTGTAGGTCGACTGCAGACCGACCAGGCTCTCGAGTCGCTCGGCGGTCTTTTGAGCCTCGGAGAGCTCAGCAACCTTTGACGTCAGGACCTCGTTTTGCTTCTTAAGCTCGTCGAGGGTGTCTTGCGAAGCCGTAAGGTTTGAGAACACGTTTCCGATTGCGTTAAAGGGCGCGGCCACAGCCGAGCCCACAAAACGCACCGGCGAGGTAATCGTCGTCACGCCCGAACGCACGGCATGAATCGGCCCCGCCTCGCCCTCGCGAATGTAAAACGTGAGCAGCAGCACCGAAATTACGCTGAAAACAATCAACGGGCGCATACCCGTTGATTGTCGCTTGGTATTCAGATTTGAAGAGAAACCCGAAGATCGTGCCAAATGGAATCCACCTTTTGGAAATTAAGCATTGGTCTGGACGAAGCCACCGTCAAACGCGTTGGCCTCGAGCACGCGGGCGCAGCCGTTGACGACGTTGTCGAGCGCCGTAGGGCTGACGTTGACCGAAACGCCGGTCTCGTCGCGCAGACGCACGTCGAGACCGCGCAGCAGCGCACCGCCACCGGTCAACAGGATGCCGTAGTACATAAGATCCGAGGCAAGATCGGGCGGCGTGGCGTCGAGGGCGTCCTTGACGGCCTTGGCCATCTCGTCGAGCGGCTTGTTGAGCGCGCGACGAATCTCCTCACTCTCGATGCGCACGGTCTTGGGCAGGCCCGTGATCACGTCGCGGCCGTTGACCTCGACGTCGAGCTCGTCCTTGAGCGGCACGGCAGAACCGACCTTGATCTTGATGTCCTCGGCCGTGCGCTCGCCGATAGCCAGGTTATAGGCATCGCGAACGTGGGTAAGGATGGCCTGATCAAACTCGTCACCGGCAATGCGGATGGACTGCGACACGACGATACCGCCCATGGCGATAACGGCGACCTCGGTGGTACCGCCACCGATATCGATGACCATGGAGCCAGTGGGCTCCTCGACAGGCAAGTCGGCGCCGATGGCAGCGGCCATGGGCTCCTCGATCAGGTATGCCTGGCGGGCACCGGCCTGGATCGTAGCCTCAAAAACGGCGCGCTTCTCGACCGACGTGACACCGGAGGGGACGCAGACGACAACGCGCGGACGCGGGGTCCACGGATAGCGCTTCTCGGACGCCTTGTCGATAAAATAGCGAAGCATAGCCTCGGTAACGTCAAAGTCGGCGATAACGCCGTCCTTAAGGGGACGCACAGCCACAATGTTGCCGGGCGTACGGCCGAGCATGCGCTTTGCCTCGATACCGACAGCCAGGATGCGCTCATCGTTCTTGTCGATGGCGACAACGGAGGGCTCGCGAATGACGATGCCCTTGCCGCGCACGGAGACAAGCGTGTTGGCGGTGCCGAGGTCGATGGCAAGATCGCCCGCATAGCTACCGAAGAACATATCCATCAAAGAAAACAACGCAACTCCTGATGTGTTGGATGATTGCTGGAAAACTACTAGCCCATCATACTAGCGCAAGCCCGGCACCTCACTTGCGGTGAAGCACCGGGCAGCGCCAAATCTCATAAGGTCACTACTGGTTGTCAGCGGCCGAGAAATCGATGTCGAGCGAGGAGACGGCCCAACCGATATGGTTGTCGGAGCGCACGAACTTGACGGTGTACTCTTGCTCGCCGCCCTTGGACAGCGACGCCTTGACCTTGGCGGTGGTCTCGGTCATAGACTGGTCCATGCCCTCGATGGAGACGGTGGCGCCCTGCGGGATCGAGGAAACGATCATCGCCTTGGCGTCCTCGGACAGGCTGGAGGCCAGACAGGACTCAGCCTTGGCGGTATCGCCGTCACCGGCAGCCTGGAACAGGTCGGTGACAACAGACTCCTGCGAGGGAAAGCCCAGGCCGCGCGTGTAGGCGAAGCCAAGACCGCCTGCGGCAATGACGATCAGCAGAAGCAACACCAAGAAAACCTTGAGGCCCGTGTGGCGATGGCGACGACGGACCTTGGCCTCCTTGCGGTCCTGCTGAACCATCTCGGACTCGGACAGGGTGAAGAAGCCGGTGTCCGAGGGGTCGGGCATAAATTGACCGGTAGCACCCGTGGGGTCGAGCGGGTCGACGGCGGGAGCATCCATCGCGGGAGCCGGCGCCGTGGCCATGGCCGTCTGGGCCGAAAGCGCGGCGAGGGAATCGTGCACGCGGGCAAGCTCGTCGGCCTGCTCGGGCGTGAGCTGGTAGATGCCATCGGCGGTGGCGGCGTTAAAGGCATCGAGCGCGTCAGAGGGGCGACCGGCGGCAGAGAGCGCCTCGCCCATACCGGCGTTAAGCGCACGTGTGTCGTCGCGCGGACCGGCAAAGTCAATGGCCGTGCGGTAGGTCTCTACGGCGTCTGCCGGACGGCCGAGCTTAATGAAGCAGCGGCCAAGATCGCCGAGGGCGGCGGCGGGAGCCGGGTTGGCGCCATCGATGGCAGCCTGACGGAAGGCGGTGCCGGCATTGGCATAATCGCCCGACTGGAACAGGGCGTTGCCCAGACCCAGATAGGCCTTAAACGGCGTGGCATAGGATGCATCCTGCGTTGCAGCGGAGAAAGCCTGGGCTGCGGTCACATAGTCACCCACGGCAGCAAGCGCCTTGCCGCGGTTGGTAAGCAGCGCGCCGCGCTTGCCATAGGTACCGTCGTTAAGGGCGGCGGCGTAGGCCTCGGCGGCCTCGGCATACATGCCCAAGTGCATCAAGGCGTTGCCGCGCAGATGGTCGGCCTCGCCCATAATCTCACCGGGGGTCTTTGCCGCACCGAGCATCTGGGCGGCAGCGGAATAATCACCCGCGCGATAAGCGGCGCGGCCCTGTTGGATCAGCTGGCTATTCAAGGAAGTCCCCTTTACTCGTGAACGATCTCGACATGGACGATCTCGTCACCGGCACGCAGCTGCGAGATGACGTCGAGGCCCTCGACCGTGGTGCCAAAGACGGTATAGCCGGAGTCGAGGTTGTGCTGGGCACCCAGGCAGAAGTAGAACTGCGAACCTGCGGAATCGGGATCCATGGAACGTGCCATGGCAAGCGCGCCGTCGACGTGGCTGTTACGCGGGTTGGTAGCGAACTCGCCCTTGATGCAGTAGCCGGGGCCACCGGTACCGGGCATGCCGTCGGGGCCCTCAAGGCCGGCGGCGACATCGGCGCCGGACATATCGCGGGTATTGGGGTCGCCGCCCTGGATCACAAAACCGGGCACATAGCGATGGAACTTAAGGCCGTCGTAAAAACCCATCGTGGAAAGCTCGCAGAAGTTCGCCACGTGGATGGGGGCGCCCTCGCCGTCAAACTTGACCTTGATGGTGCCCTTCGACGTCTCGATCACCGCGCACTCATCGCCGGCAAGCTGATACTCGGGCGTGTAGAGCTCTTTCTTAAAACCAAACATGTGGTTCCTTCCTCGTGCGTTTAAAGCATATTTGGTCAAATTGTAGCAATAAGCACGGGCTTCCATCAATTGCGCACGCAGGTTATGCCGCCGGAGGGCAACAAATTACGAACGTTGCTGCGGTCTCCATGCGCTCACGTTGGCGTCGTACTGGTTAAGCGCGCTGTTGCCGCCTTGTGCGATGGGCGCCAGGATCTCGCCCTGACGGGCGCTCAGCGACTCGCCGTCGGGAATGGACAGCGAGATATCCCAGCTCTGGCAGATCACGTCGACACGCTCGTACATCCACTGGGCAAGCTGCTTTAGATGATCGATGTCCTCCGCATAGACGGTGTCGTCCTGAACCTTGAGGTTATTGAGCTCATCCTGGGTCTTTTTAATCTGATCGCGCAGGGCATAAGCGCTCTGCGACAGCTCCTGGCGGGTGGAGAGCGGCGTACGCAGATAGCCGTTATTAAACGAATCGATGACCTCGCCGATCTGATCATCGTCGCTGTACGACACGATGGTCTGGTACAGGCCGTCGAGCCTGGCGTAGAGCTGGTCGTCGGTTAAGACGGTCTCCTCCTGAACGACCTCGGACGCATCCTCTTGCTTGGACTCTTTCTCGGTGGCCTCGCCCTTTTGGCGCGACGGGAAGGTGGTCTTGGCGGCCTGGCCAAACTGGTCGTAGAAGCCGGGCATGACGCCCATAGGATCGGCAGTCACAAACCAATACGCACCACCGCACACGGCGGCGAGCACCGCGATGACGATAAGCGGTTTGGGGATATGGCGCTTGTGCTTGTGATAGGCATCCTCGTCGGGATGGACCTTGCGCTTGGCCTTTTGCTTTTTGGGCTGGACATCATCGCGCAGGGACACCGGTGTGGGGATATCGACCTTGGGGATGCCAAAATCCTTGTCGAAGGCCGGCAGCACGCAGGTCTCGTTGGGATCGGCGGCATCCGAGAGCACCGCGGCGGCAGAGGCCGGCGCATGGGGCACCTCAGTATCGATCTGCTCCTGCGTCAAGCGCGGGAAGCCGGCCGTGCGGCCTGCCGCCAAATCGGATGCGGCCGCGTCTTTGGAAAGGATGCCCGGGGCGGGGCGCCCGCACTTGGGACAGGTGCGATCATGCGGGGACAGGCGTGCGCCACAACCATCGCAGAATACGAACTCGGTATGCTCGGGACCGTCGCCCGGACCAACGTATGCGTTGCAATAGGGGCAGAACGAGGCGCCGTCCTCTATGGTCTTAAGGCAATGCGGGCAGATCACGGCTTCCTCTTTTCGGAGCAATTCATACAGTCGAGGTTAGAGCATAACATCGCCACGCCCCCACAGGAGCAAGGCACCAATTCAACATCGCCAGGGTAGTCTTTGTGGAGGGATGATTTTTCTGGGACGGGGATTAGAAAATCATCCCCCGGGCGGCTGAAGCTAGGCTTTATTTGCGGGCTTTTTCTTCTTGCTGGGCATCGAGACCTTGATGCCTTGGGCCGATTTGGTCACACGCGAGCGAGTGACGCCCGTGCCCTTCTTTTTCTTGGGCTGGGCCTTTTCCACACCCTCGAGCGCGCGAACCTCGGCCTCGCGAGCGGTGCGCTCCTCACGGCGCTGCGCCATATCGGCGGCGACGCGCTTGGCAAAACGCTGGGCAGTTGAACCCGTCGAGCTCACCTTGCCGCCACCGCGACCCAGACGGACGCGAACGCCACGGCCAAAGCCGGTGGCAGCATGGCGACGACGCGGCTCGAGCGAATCCATCATCGTGGCGAGCTTAAAGAACACCGTGCAGGTAAAGACGACGATCGCCAGTAAGATAACGGCCTCGCCCATCGACAGGTTGGCGATGGACAGCAGCTCCGGGAATCCGATAACACCCGCCAGGATGCCGACGACAACAAATACAAAGAGCACCACGCGCAAGGGTGTGAGCGGCTGCGAGATGCGCCAGATCAGGCTCACGCTCGCCGCGCACGACGTAAGCAGGCACATGGTCGAAAGCGTGAGCTGATTAAAGCCGAACACGCGCGCCACAAAGATATCGAGCGCCGCAGCCATAATGACCGCCAGCGACGCCGGCAGCGCACGTTTGAGCACGTTGGTCAAGAATGACCCCTTCACGCGGGCGTTGTTGGGCTCCAAACCCAGCACAAAGCCCGGCGCGCCGATGCAGAAGAAGTTGATGAGTGTCATCTGAATCGGCTCAAAGGGATACGGCGGAAACGCGATGCACAGAGCCGCCAAGCCCATCGAGAACAGCGTCTTGGTCAGAAACAGCGCCGCAGAGCGCTGCAAGTTGTTGATGGAGCGACGGCCCTCGGCCACCACGGCGGGCATCGAGGCAAAATCATTGTCGACCAGCACGATCTCGGCCACGTTGCGCGCGGCATCGGAGCCGGCGGCCATGGCCACGGAGCAGTCTGCCTCCTTGAGCGCCAGCACGTCGTTGACGCCGTCGCCCGTCATGGCAACGGTATGGTCGCGACGCTTGAGCGCCTGCACGAGCTCGCGCTTCTGTTGCGGGGTCACGCGGCCAAAGACGTGATAGCGGTCCACCGCCGCATCAATCTTGGACGGCGTATCGAGCGTCGTGGCGTCGACGTAGGCATCGGCCCCCGGAACGCCCACCACGCGCGCGATCGACGACACCGTGCGCGGGTCGTCGCCGCTGATCACGTTGAGGGTCACGCCCTGCTCGTTAAAGTAGCCGATGGTCTCGGCGGCCGAAGTGCGAATCTCATCGCGAATGGTCACAAAGCCCACGGGCTCGGCCTCGCCCGCCATATCGCCGTCGGGCGTAAAGCCGTCCACACGGGCCACCACAAGCACGCGGCAGGTGTCGGCGAGCTCGGCCACACGGTTCTCGACCTGCGCAAAGGCGCGCTCCGAAAGCACAAATTGCGCTGCGCCCATCACATAAGAGCCCTGCGCAAACGAGGCGCCGCTCCACTTTTTGGACGAAGAGAACGGAATGACCGCCAGCGGCTCGGACACCTCGACCGGGCGGTCAGCGTAATAGTTGAGCAGCGCCTGACAGGTCTCGTTGGCGTCTGCCGAGGTGGCACGCGCCACGTTGGCGAGCGCAAAATCGAGGACCGTGGTCTCGACGGGGACAGATGCCTCGCTCTCTCCCGCGCCCATGCCAGCGCCCTCGATCGGCAACGGATAGGTGCCCTCGACCTCCATGCGACCCGACGTAATGGTGCCCGTCTTGTCCAGGCACAGCACGTCGACGCGCGCGAGCGTCTCGATACAGTAGAGCTGCTGCGCGAGTACCTTGCGGCGCGCCAGACGCACCGTGGCGATGGCAAGCACCGACGAAGTCAGCAGCACCAGGCCCTGCGGAATCATGCCCAAAAGAGCGCCCACCGTAGACAGCAGCGCCGACGAAGGCACGCGACCGGCAAGCAGCTCGGAAAAACACCACGAAAGCGCGCTATCGCCCGGCGTACCGGCGGCATCCCACAGCTCGCTCACGCTCGAGGCAAAGAGCGCCAGGCCGAGCGGAATCATAATGAGGCTCGCAAAGCGCACGATGGCGTTGAGCGCATTCATGATCTCGGAATTGACCTTTTTGACGTACTTGGCCTCGTTGTTGATCTTGGCCACGTAGTTGTCGGCGCCAACATGGATCACGCGGGCGCGCAGCAGGCCCGAGTCGATAAAGCTGCCGCTCATGAGCTCGGAGCCGGGCTGCTTTTTGATGAGATCGCTCTCGCCCGTCAGCAGGCTCTCGTTCACGAGTGCCTCACCCGAAACCACCACGGCGTCGGCCGGAATCTGGTCACCGCGCCCCAGGCGAATGATATCGTCGAGCACGATCTGGTCCAGGTCGAGCTCCACCTCGGCGCCATCGCGCACCGCGATGGCCTTCTTAGAGGTGAGCAGCGTGAGCTTGTCGACCATCCGCTTGGAACGCATGGACTGAATGACGCCAATTGCCGTGTTCAAGAACACCACGAACAGGAACGTCAGGTTTTTAAACGAACCGGTCAGCAACACCAAAATCGCCAAGACCACGTTGATCAAGTTGAACAGCGTGCAGAGGTTCTCGATGATGAGCTCTTTGACCGACTTGGCCTTGAGCTCCATGTTGCGGTTGATCTTACCGGCGGCGATGCGCTCCTCGACCTCGGCGGTCGAGAGTCCGCGCTCGATATCCGTTGCTGCCATACCACGTCCCATCACGTCGCGTCGGTACAAGAAAACCGCCCGGACCATACGAGGTTCGGACGGTCTTACGTTCGATGGTGCCCCATGTTGGATTCGAACCAACGGCCTTCTGCTCCGGAGGCAGACGCTCTAATCCCCTGAGCTAATAGGGCGAACGGTAGGCATTATACCCAAGTGCGCCACGGGCTAACAAAATAATAGAAAAAGCTTTGCAATTACGTGGGAGACGCACCGCGACGGCGCGCTTTGGGCGGAAAAAGCGAGTCAGATAGTATAAACTCTCATGCACCATATATACACGGCTCGCGATGCGGGCCGTTTTTGCAAGGGCTATCCATCGAGGTGAGAGGCACACCATGATTGCAATTTTAAAGCAGAGCGCCAGCGACGAGGCCGTCAGCCACATCGTCAGCTGGATCGAGAAAAAAGGGCTCAAGACCGATGTCTCGCGCGGCGAGAACGAGACCATCATCGGCCTGGTGGGCGACACGACCAAGATCGACCCGTTCCTGCTTGAGTCCATGGACGTCGTCGAGCGTGTACAGCGCGTCTCCGAGCCTTTTAAGCGTGCCAACCGCAAGTTCCACCCCGAGGACTCCATCATCGACTGCGGCCACGGCGTCAAGATCGGCGGCGACCAGTTCCAGGTCATCGCCGGCCCGTGCTCCGTCGAGGGCGAAAACCTCATTCGCATCGCACGCCGCGTAAAGGCCGCCGGCGCCACGATGCTGCGCGGTGGCGCCTACAAGCCCCGCACCTCCCCTTACGCCTACCAGGGCATGGGTCCCGCCGGCCTGGACCTGCTATGCGAGGCATCCGCCGAGCTCGACATGCCGATCGTCACCGAGATCATGGACCCGCGCGACGTGCAGGTCTTCTTGGATAAGAAGATCGACGTCATGCAGATCGGCGCCCGCAACGCGCAGAACTTCCCCCTGCTCAAGGAGGTCGGCAAGACCAAGACCCCGGTCCTGCTCAAGCGCGGCATGTCCGGCACCGTCGACGAGTTGCTCATGGCTGCCGAGTACATCATGAGCGAGGGCAACGACAACGTCATCCTGTGCGAGCGCGGCATTCGCACCTTCGAGACCCGCACCCGCAACACCTTCGACCTCAACGCCGTGCCGGTGCTGCACCACCTATCGCACCTGCCCGTCGTCGCCGACCCCAGCCACGCCACCGGCTACACCCGCTATGTCGAGCCCATGGCGCTCGCCGCGACTGCCTGCGGCGCCAACGGTCTGGAGATCGAGGTCCACGACGACCCGAGCCACGCTTGGTCCGACGGTGCTCAGGCCCTCACCCCCGACCAGTTCGACGACACCATGCGCCGCATCCGCGCCATCCGCGAGGTCGTCTGCCAAGAGACCGTTCAGGAGTAACCCATGGGTACGGTGAGAAACGCACGCGTCAACCAGGGTGGACCCAAGTGCGCCGGCATCGTGGGCCTGGGCCTCATCGGCGGCAGCTTTGCCCGCGGCTATGCGCAGGAGGGCGTTCGCGTGCTTGCCTGGGACCCCGACGATGACGTGATGACGGCCGCCAGCATGGGTACCGTCGCCGGCGAGCTCAACGACGAGACGCTCGGCGAGTGCGACATCATCGTCCTTGCCTGCTATCCCGAGGCATGCATCGAGTGGCTCGAGGCCCACGCTCAGGCGCTCGCCGACGCCACCGACACCGATGCCATCATGGGCCCCGTGGTGATCGACACCGTGGGTGTGAAGGGCATCGTGTGTGAGCGGGCCTTTGAGCTCGCACGAGAGCACGGCTTTTACTTTGTGGGCGCACACCCCATGGCGGGCACCCAGTTCTCGGGCTACGCCCATTCCAGCGCCGACCTGTTCCAGGGCGCACCGCTCGTGCTCGTTCCGCCTGCGGTAGACGATGCTCTTAAGCTGGAGCTCTTGGGCCAGGTTCGCGAGATGGTGCGTCCCTTGGGGTTTGGCAAGTTCAGCGTGACCACCGCCACCGAGCACGACCGCGTGATCGCCTTTACGAGCCAGCTCGCGCACGTGGTGTCCAACGCCTACGTAAAGAGCCCCACCGCCCAGGTCCACCACGGCTTCTCTGCCGGTAGCTACCGCGACCTCACGCGCGTGGCCCACCTCAACCCGCAGATGTGGTCCGAGCTCATGATTGACGACGCCGACGCTCTCGCCTTCGAGATCGACCATCTGATCGATTCGCTCGGCGCCTACAGCCGTGCGCTCAAGAACCGCGACCAGCGTTATCTTGAGAATCTCCTTGCCGAGGGCGATCGCATCAAGCGCGCACTCGACGACGAGAGCGCCCACTAGACCACCTATCACGCCAGGTCGAAAGGACCATAGCTTATGGCGATTACCATCGATATCGACACCGCACGCCCCTACCAGGTACACGTGGGCACGTTTTTGCTGGAGCAGGCAGGGCCACTCGTTCGCGCCACCGCCGGAGGCACCCGCGCCGTCATCGTGACGGACACCAACGTGGGCCCGCTCTACCAGATGCCCGTTAAGCAGAGCCTGGAGGCGTCAGGCTATGAGGTAAGCATTTGCACCTTCGAGGCCGGCGAGGTACACAAGCGCGCCGAGACCTACGTTGCCATTCTTGAGTTTGTAGCCGAGCACGAGCTTTCGCGCTCCGACGTGATCGTGGCACTCGGCGGCGGCGTCGTGGGCGACGTGGCTGGCTTTGTGGCCGCCACCTACATGCGCGGCTGCAAGTTTGTGCAGATCCCCACGAGTCTGCTCGCTATGGTGGACTCGTCGGTGGGCGGCAAGACGGCCATCGACCTGCCTGCCGGCAAGAACCTAGCTGGCGCCTTTTGGCAGCCAAGTGTTGTCATCGCTGACGTGGGATGCCTTGCCACCCTCACGCCCGAGCAGTTCGCCGACGGCTGCGGCGAAGTCGTCAAGCACGCCGTGATCGCCGACCCCGAGCTCTTCGCCGAGCTGGAGAAGACCCCGCTCACGCTTGAGCTGCTGAACCGCGACGTGGCCCGCGTGGCGCTCATAATCGCCCGCAATATCGACATTAAGCGCGCCGTGGTCGTTGCCGACGAACGCGAGACCAACCAGCGCAAGCTCCTCAACTTTGGACACAGCGCCGGGCATGCCGTCGAGGCCTGCGAGCACTTTGAGCTGGGACACGGCAACTGCGTGTCGATCGGCATGGGCATCATCACGCGTGCCGCAGCCCTGCACGGCATTTGCGATGCCGAGCTGCCCGGTCGCATCGAGGAGCTCTGCGCTCGCCATGGCCTCAAGACCCGCTGTGAGCTTTCGGCCGACGCCATCTTTGCCGAGGCGCTGCACGACAAAAAACGCGCCGGTGACACTATCGACCTGGTGATGCCGCACGGCATTGGTCGCTGCAGCATCGACCGCACGCCGCTTTCCACCTTCCATGATTTAATTGCCGAGGGCCTCGGCCAGAAGGGAGACGCATCCGCATGCTAGCCCGCATCACCCCCTCCCCGCTCAAGGGCACCGTTCCCGCCATTGCGTCCAAGTCGATGGCGCATCGCCTCATCATCTGCGCCGCTCTTGCCAACGGTGAGACGCACGTGACCTGCAACACCACCTGCGCCGATATTGAAGCCACGGTGCGTTGCCTCACGGCGCTGGGCGCCCGCATCGAGACCGTCGAGGACGGCTTCCAGGTCCATCCCACTATGAAGAGTATTGAGTTTGGCCTGCTCAAGGCACTTGCGGGCGGCACGCTCGACTGCGGCGAGAGCGGCTCCACGCTCCGCTTTATGCTGCCCGTCGCCTGCGCGCTGGGGGCAGAGGCCACCTTTGTGGGCCAGGGCCGCCTGGGCGCACGCCCCCTCTCCCCGCTCTCCGACGAGATCATTGCCGCCGGCTGCGACCTGCAGGGTCTGGGCGGCTTCCCGCTCAAGACAAGCGGCCGCATGCGCCCGGGCACCTTTATCCTGCCGGGCAATGTGAGCTCGCAGTACATCTCCGGCTTGCTGCTGGCAGCCCCGCTTTTGGCCCAGCCCTCCTGCGTGCAGGTAACCGGCCTTATCGAGAGCCGCCCCTACATCAACCTGACCATCCAGGCCATGAAGGCCTTCGGCGTCGAGGTCAACGTCGAGCGTATCCCCGCCAAGGACGGCCAGCCCGAGATCACGAACTTCCGCGTGAACAGCGGCTCGTATCGCACTCCAGGCAACGTTGCTGTCGAGGGCGACTGGTCCAACGCCGCCTTTTGGCTGTGTGCCGGCGCCATCGGTACCGACCCCATCACCGTCGAGGGCGTGTCGCTCAGCTCTGCGCAAGGCGACCGCAACGTGCTTGCCGCGCTCTCGCGCTTTGGCGCCCGCATCGTGCGCTCTACGAACGCCGCCACCGTGCAGTCCGACAAGCTCGCTGGCTTTGAGATGAGCGCGCACGACATCCCCGACTTGGTGCCCGTAATCTCGGCCGTGGCATCGCTGGCGCAGGGCCGCACGTTCATCCGCGATTGCGCCCGCCTGCGCATCAAGGAATCCGACCGCCTGGCCACCACCACCCATGAGCTCACCGCACTGGGCGCGCAGGTGCGCATTGCCGGCGACGACCTCATCATCAAGGGTGTCGATGCCTTTACCGGCGGCGAGGTCGATTCGCACAACGACCACCGCATCGCCATGATGGCCGCCATCGCCGCGAGCCGTGCCACCGGCGAGGTCGTGATCCACAGCGCCGAGGCCGTCAACAAGTCCTATCCCGATTTCTTCGACCACTACCGCCTGCTGGGCGGCAAGGTCACGCTCGAGGAGGAATAGCATGTCCTCGACCTTTGGCAACGTTTTGCACTTAAGCATCTTCGGCCAGTCGCACTCCCCTGCTATCGGCTGCTCACTCGACGGCGTTCCCGCCGGTATCGCCATTGACCAGGAGCAGTTGCAGGCCTTTTTGAATCGTCGCGCCCCCGGTCGCGACGAGACCGCGACCAAGCGCCGCGAGGCCGACGCCGCGCATATCATCGCCGGTGTGGTCGATGGACACACCACCGGCGCACCCATCGCAGCAATTATCGAGAACACCAACACGCGCTCCAAGGACTATTCCGAGCTGCGCCGCAAGCCCCGCCCCGGGCACGCAGACTTTCCGGCGCGCGTGAAGTACCACAACATGCACGACGTCGCCGGCGGCGGACACTTCTCCGGCCGCCTGACGGCCCCCTTGTGCATCGCCGGCGGCGTCGCGCTGCAGGCACTCGAGGCCCGCGGCATTCGGGTCATGGCGCACGTCGCACAGATCGGCGGTATCTCCGACCTGCCGATGGACGACATGGTCTATCGCGAGGCCGACCGCAAGGCAATCCTTACGAACGACCTGCCCTGCATCGACGCGGCGGCCGCCGGTCGCATGCGCGAGGAGATTCTGGCCGCGCGTGACGAGCTCGACAGCATCGGAGGCATCGTGGAGTGCGGCATCTACGGACTTCCCGCGGGCATCGGCGACCCCATGTTCGACGGCGTCGAGAACCGCATCGCGCAGATCGCGTTTGGCATTCCCGCCGTGAAGGGCGTGGAGTTTGGAATGGGCTTTGCCGTAGCCGCCATGCGCGGCAGCGAGAACAACGATCCATACCGCGTAGATGCCGAAACCGGCGAGATTGCGGTCGAGTCCAACAACGCCGGCGGCATTCTGGGTGGCATTTCCACCGGTGCACCCGTCATGTGGCGTATGGCCGTGAAGCCGACGCCCTCCATCGGTCGTGAGCAGCAGACCGTGGACATGGACGCCATGGAAAACGCCGAGATCTCGGTCCACGGCCGCCACGATCCCTGCATCGTCCCGCGCGCCGTCCCCGTAGCCGAGGCAGCCGCCGCCCTCGCGATTTGGGACGCCCTCCTCGAGGACGCCGCCCAGCTCTAAAAATCTCCGGGGGGGGCCAACTCCGGCCCCCACGCCCACCCAGTGATTTTTTAATCCCCGTCCCAGAAAAATCACCAACACGTGAAAGGGGCCTCCATGGACCTTGCCGATATTCGCCAGGCCATCGATGGCATCGACACCACCCTGCTCAACAGCTTTGTCGAGCGTATGGACATTGCCACCGAAGTCGCCAAATCCAAGATCGAGATGGGCAAGGCCGTCTTTGACCCCGCCCGCGAGCGCTCCAAACTCAACAACCTCGCCAGCCGCGCACCCGAGCGCTACGAGGCCCAGACCATCGCCCTGTTCCGCCTCCTCATGAGCATGAGCAAGGCCGAGCAGCAGCGCTACATCAACGAGCTCAGGGGCATCACGGTGTCGCAAAAAGCCCGTGCCACGGCCGCGGCCTTTGACACACCCTTCCCCCAGACGGCTACCGTCGCCTGCCAGGGCGTCGAGGGCGCTTACAGCCAGATCGCCGCCTGCAAGCTCTTCGACGTGCCCGATATCGCCTTCTTTGAGACCTTCGAGGGCGTTATGCGCGCCATACGCGACGGCTTCTGCGAGTTTGGCGTGTTGCCCATCGAAAACTCAACTGCCGGATCGGTCAACGCCGTCTACGACCTGCTCGCCCAGTTCGACTTCCACATCGTGCGCTCGCTTCGCCTCAAGATCGACCACAACTTGCTCGTCAAGCCCGGCACCAAGCTCGCCGACGTGTGCGAGGTCTACAGCCACGGCCAGGCCATCGCCCAGTGCGCCGGCTTTATCGAGGCTCACGGCCTGCACGCCACCAAGTACCCCAATACCGCCATGTCGGCCGAGATGGTCGCCAACTCCGAACGCACCGACGTCGCCGCCATCGCCTCGCGCAGCTGTGCGGCGCTCTACGGCTTGGAGGTGCTGGAGCCCAACATCCAGGACTCGGACAACAACTACACGCGCTTTGTCGTCATCAGCCGCGAGCCGCGCGTCTACCCCGGCGCCAACCGTACCTCGCTTATGATCACCACGGCCAACGAGCCGGGCGCCCTCTATCGCGTACTCGAGCGTTTCTATGCACTCAACATCAACCTCATCAAGCTCGAGAGCCGCCCCATCCCCGGGCACGACTTTGAGTTTATGTTCTACTTTGACCTGGACTGCCCCTTTGGCAGCAAGGCCCTCGATGACTTGCTCGATTCCATCGACGACGTGTGCGAGAGCTTCACCTACTTTGGCAGCTACACGGAGGTGCTCTAGATGACCGATACCGCCGCAACCCGTCCCTACGGCGTGCTGGGCCGCGTGCTGGGCCACAGCTACACCCCGACCATCTACAAGGAACTCGCTGGGCTTGAGTACGTGCGATTTGAGCGCGAGCCCGAGGACCTCCAGGCCTTTATGACCGGCGACGAATGGGAGGGCACCAACGTGACCATCCCCTACAAGCGTGCCGTCATGGAATACCTGGACGAGCTGAGCCCCCTGGCCGAGCGCATGGGAAACGTCAACACCATCACGCGCCTGTCCGACGGCCGCCTGCGCGGCGACAACACCGACTACTTTGGTTTTCGGTGCCTGGTCGAGGAGCTGGGCGTAGAAGTTGCCGGTAAGAAGGCCCTCGTGCTCGGCGCCACCGGCGGTGCTGGCACCACGGCCAGTATGGTGCTCGGAGATCTGGGCGCCATCGTCGTACCCGTGGGTCGCACGAGCGTAGTCAACTACGGCAACATCGCGCAGCAATCCGATGCGGTATTGCTCGTCAACTGCACGCCCGCCGGCATGTTCCCCCACTGCCCCGACGCTCCCTGCACGCTCGAAGGCCTCAATGCACTCGAAGGCGTCATCGACATTGTCTACAACCCCGCCCGCACGGGTCTGATGCTCGAGGCCGAGCGCCGCGGCATCCCCTGCATCGGCGGCCTGCTCATGCTTGTTGCCCAGGCGGCACAGGCTGTAGAGCGTTACACCGGCCAAGCCACCCCGCGCGAGCGCATCCTGGATGTGACGGAGCGTCTGTCCCGCCGCGAGCAGAACATCGCGCTCATCGGCATGCCGGGCTCGGGCAAGACCCGCGTGGGCGAGCAGATCGCCCAGCTCACAGGCCGCGAGCACATCGACCTCGATCGCGCCCTCGAGGAGTGCCTGGGCATGCCCTGCGCCGACTTTATCGTCGAACGCGGCGAGGCGGCCTTCCGTGAGCAGGAGACGGCGGCGCTGGCCGACATCTCCAAGCGCAGCGGCCTGGTGCTCTCCACCGGCGGCGGCGTGGTCACGCGTGATGAGAACTATCCGCTACTGCACCAGAACAGCCAGATTGTGATGCTCAACCGCAAGCTCGACGAACTCGCCCACAAGGGGCGTCCCATCACCGCCCGCGATGGCATCGATAAGCTCGCCGAGCAGCGCATGCCGCGCTACCGCGCCTGGGCCGACTACATCATCGACTCACGCGACTGCGCCGCCAAAACCGCGGCCGCCATCGTCGAGACCCTCTAACCTGCCAAAAAGGGACAGGTTTATTTTGGCAGGTTTTATCTGGGCAAACGCCGAAGATCGCAAGACCAGCCACGCCAACCAACTGCAAAGGAAGCAACCATGAAGGCACTCGTCATCAACGGCCCCAACCTCAACATGCTCGGCATTCGCGAGCCGGGCATCTATGGCAGCGACAACTACGACCGCTTAGTGCAGATCTGCCAGGAAGCGGGTGCTGCACAGGGCTTCGACGAGGTCGAGGTCTTCCAGTCTAACCACGAGGGCAGCATCGTCGACAAGATCCAGGAGGCCTACGGCAAGGTCGACGGCATCGTCATCAACCCGGCGGCCTACACGCACACGAGCGTCGCGATCCTCGATGCCCTCAAGGCCGTCGCCATCCCTGCCGTCGAGGTCCACATCAGCGCCGTCGAGACCCGCGAGGACTTCCGCCAGGTAAGCTACGCCCGCCTGGCCTGCTTCGCCACCATCACCGGCGAAGGCCTGCAGGGGTATGCCCACGCGTTGGAGCTGCTGAGGGAACGTCTCGATTAGTTAAACAGCGGTACTACTGAATAAATAACGGCGGGGAGGGCCAAGTTGGTCCTCCCCGCTGTTATTACGCCTTCTTAATCACGTACGCCAATCCAATATCGCAGGAGCAGCGCACAATCGACGCAAAGAGCCATGGCACCGGCAGCATCATGAGCAACGACATCGTCTGCCAAGGAATAAACCAATCGACCGCGTGGATTGCAAAGATTGCCAGACTGGCTCAGCAGCTCACGCCACGGCTTTGGCTTGAACGTATACCCGGCAAGAATAACAAACACCGGCATATGAAAAAAGCCCAGACCACCAAGGGGTCCGGGCTTAATAAACGATGGTGCTCCATGGCGGATTCGAACCGTCGACCTTGGGATTAGAAGTCCCCTGCTCTATCCAACTGAGCTAATGGAGCAAATAACCGCACGCCCAAGCAAGCGCAAGCCTGTCAGGCCCAAGTAATTATAACCTAGTTGAACTGCTCGCGGTACGCCTTGCAGACCTCATCGACCGGGCCGTCCATGCGAAGGTCGCCCTTCTCAATCCAAACGGCACGCTGGCAGATGCGCTCAACCTGTTCCATGGAGTGCGAAACGAACAGAACCGTCACGTCGCCGCTCTGGATAAAGTGCTGGATACGGTCCTCACACTTCTGCTGGAAGAACACGTCACCGACGGACAACGTCTCGTCAACGATCAGGATATCGGGCTCGGTAATCGTCGCGATTGCAAAGGCGATACGCGCCACCATGCCCGAGGAGAAGTTCTTAAGCGGCATATCGACAAAGTTCTGCAACTCAGCGAACTCAATAATGCCGTCAAAGTTGGCGTCGATGAACTCCTTGGTATAGCCGAGCAGGGCGCCGTTCAGATAGATGTTCTCGCGGGCGGTCAGCTCGGGGTCAAAGCCGGCACCAAGCTCAATCAACGGCGCGATGTTACCGTGCACCTTAACGCTGCCCTCGCTAGGCTCAAGCACGCCAGCGATAATCTTGAGCATCGTAGACTTGCCGGAGCCATTGGTGCCAACCAGACCGACAACTTCGCCGCGATGAATATCGAACGAGATGTGCTTAAGCGCCCTAAACTCCTCAAAGAACAGCTCGTGCTTGGCGAGCTTGATGAAGTACTCCTTGAGATTGGTCAGCGACTCGGACGCCATGTTAAAGATCATGGTGACGTCGTCGACCTCGACAGCCAGAGGCTGCTCGCTGTAATCAACAACAGATTCAGTCATCACAGCACTCCTTAGATGTAGAGGATAAATTTGCGCTCGGACTTATGGAACACGGTATAGCCAATAATAAGCGCAAGAACCGCCCAGGCAACGCACATACCAAACGTCATAAGCGAGGGCGTAGTCTGGAACAGAAAGATATCGCGCATAAACTGCAGGTAGTTGAACATGGGGTTCGCATACATCAAGATACGCACGAGATGCGACATTTGCGCAATGTAGTCAGTCGTCCAGAAGATGGGCGTAATGTAAGTCCACGCCGTAATGACGACGCTCCATAGATGCATAACGTCGCGGAAAAAGACCGTAAGAGCAGAGAGCATCATGCCCAGGCCCATGCAGAAGCACATAAGCAGCAGCAGGCAAACCGGCAGCAGAATGAGGTGCCAAGAAGGCATAACGTGGAACCACAGCATGACGATGGCGACGGCGACCAGCGAGAAGGCAAAGTTGACCAGCGAGAAGAGCACCTTCTGCACCGGGAAGACCCAGCGGTGCACCTTAACCTTCTTGAGCAGAGGGGCAGCGCCCACGATAGACGTCAGTGCCTGGTTCGTAGACTCGGACATGACGGCAAAGGTAATGTTACCCACGATCAAGTACAGCGGGTACATCTCGGGCGTCATTGAGCCATTGCGGCCCTGGCCAAAAATCGTCGAGAACACGATGGCCATGACGATCATCATCAGCAACGGGTTGAGCACCGACCATGCGACGCCCAGAACGCTACGGCGATACTTGATCTTAAAATCCTTGGTAACCAGCTGACGAAGGATAAACGCATCCTTCTCAAATTCGTTCTTAGCAAACGTCGCAGGCAGACTGCGAGTTTCTTGTTGCTTTGTCTGATCCGACACGGATGCAACTCCTTTACTCGTAATCGTTGACAAACGAACAGTATAGACCCGACGGCCATGCAAACGATACGCGCAACAAAACTGGAGAACTAACCCACATCTTAGGATGCCAAGCCCAAACGGCTATACTTTCAAGGATTGAATATATAAGGAGCATTGAGTGAATTCTGAATCCATCGCCGTCATCATCCCTTGCTACAACGAAGCGCTCACGATTGGTAAGGTCATCGACGACTTTCACCGCGAGCTTCCGCAAGCGACGGTCTATGTCTACGACAACAACTCATCGGACGATACCTCACGCATCGCTACCGAGCATGGCGCCACGGTCCGCTTTGAACCCCGCCAGGGAAAGGGTAACGTGTGCCGCCAGATGTTTCGCGATATCGACGCCGATTGCTACCTGATGGTCGACGGAGACGACACCTACCCCGCCGAGGCGGCCAAAGCCCTCTGCGAGCCCATCCTTAACGGCACGGCCGACATGACCGTAGGCGACCGCCTTTCCAACGGCACCTACTCCGAGGAGAACAAGCGCGCCTTCCATGGTTTTGGCAACAACCTAGTTCGCGCCATGATCAAGTGGATCTATGGCTACAGCTTCGATGACGTCATGACCGGCTACCGCGCCATGAGCCGCCCGTTTGTTAAAACCTTCCCTGTGCTTTCCGAGGGCTTCCAAATCGAAACCGAGCTCTCGATCCACGCCGTCGACCACCGCTGGCGCATCAAAGATGTGCCCATCGAATACCGAGACCGTCCGGAAGGCTCCGAGTCCAAGCTCAATACCGTGAGCGACGGCATTAAAGTCGTTGCGATGATCGGCACGCTGTTCAAGGACTACCGCCCGCTGAAGTTCTTCAGCCTCGTCGCGCTTCTGTTTGCGGTGATCGGCCTCGCCCTGGGCATGCCCATAGTTGTCGAGTATTTCCAGACCGGCCTCGTTCCGCGCTTCCCCACCGCCATACTCGCCGCGTCGTTTATGTTCCTGTGCAGCCTGAGCCTTGCAACCGGATTCATCCTGGATTCTGTAGCAAAGGTCGAAAAAAAGCAGTGGGAGGTCAACGTGTACAGCAAATACGCCTACGACGACCAGCCCGGCCACCCTACTTCCAATCCAAACGAGAGGTAAACCACCATGCCGCTCATCTCCATTGTCGTGCCGTGCTACAACGAGCAGGAATCGCTTCCGATCTTTCTTAAAGAGCTCGATGGCGTCGTTCGCATCATGACCCAGCAAGACCCCTGCATCTCCTTTGAAGCCGTCCTCATCGACGACGGCTCGGCAGACAAAACGCTTTCCGTCATGAAAGCAGAAGCCGCGGCGGTGCATCCATACGCCATCCACTGGCACGCTTTCTCACGCAACTTTGGCAAGGAGGCAGCACTGTTTGCCGGACTCCAACATGCAAAGGGTGACTATGTCGCCACCATGGACGCCGACATGCAGGACCCGCCCTCGCTGCTGCCTCAGATGTATGAGATCTTGCAAACCGAAGCCTACGACAACGTCGCTACGCGCAGGACCACCCGCAAAGGCGAGCCTCCGATCAGGTCGTTCTTCGCCCGCATGTTCTACAAGATCATCAACCGCATTTCCAACGCGGACATCGTCGACGGCGCGCGCGACTTTAGGCTCATGAAGCGCCCCATGGTCAACGCTATCGTCTCCATGGGCGAATATAACCGATTTTCCAAGGGCATTTACGGCTGGGTGGGCTTCAAGACCAAATGGCTCCCCTACGTAAACGTCAACCGCGTAGCCGGCGAGACCAAGTGGAGCTTTTGGTCGCTGCTCCTCTATTCCATCGACGGCATCGTCGCGTTTTCCACGGCGCCGCTCTCCCTCGCCGCCCTCACGGGTATCGTCTTCTGCCTCATCGCCATTCTGGGATTCGTCGTCATCCTGGTCAAAACACTCGTTTGGGGCGATCCCGTCGGCGGATGGCCGTCGCTCGCCTGCCTCATAACGCTGTTTGGCGGCATGCAGCTTCTGTGCTTAGGAATCATCGGTGAATACTTGGCAAAAGCCTACTTGGAAACCAAGCGACGTCCCATCTATATCATTCGAGAATCCAACGAGGAATCTGATGACACGGTCCAATAAATGCACGTTCAAGAATGTAGCATTCTATGCTGCCTGCTTTGCGTTTACCGTCGCGCTCTTTGTCGCACTTGCAGCGACGGGGCACGTCTACCCCTTTGGCGACAACTCGTTTCTCGTTAGCGACCTCAAGTACCAGTACATCGACTTCTTTGCTTGGTTCCGGCGCGTCCTTTTGGGTGAGGAGAATCTTCGCTACTCCTTTTCTCAGGGACTGGGCATGAACACGTGGGGGCTCTACAGCTACTATCTCGCCAGCCCCTTTAACCTGCTCTGCGTACTGTTTCCTCAAGACAAGCTGACGCTCTTTGTGTTTGTTATCAGCGCGCTCAAACTTGGCTGCATTCACATTAGCAGTGCCTGGTATGTACAAAAGCGCTTCGGACTATCCAAGCCCGCAGCATTCCTGCTTTCCCTCTCGTTCACATTTTGCAGCTGGACCATCAGCAACCTGCGCAACCCGCTCTGGATCGATTGCCTCATCCTGCTGCCCATCTGCGCCTACGGATGCCACGAGCTCATCCGTAAGCAGCGCATGATCCGCCTCGTCATCGCAACGGCGCTCAATGTCATGTTCTGCTGGTATACGGCCTACATCAGCATCCTGTTCCTCTGCATCTTCGTATTGGTCGAATTTATCGATTATGTTACAGAAGAAGGATTTAGCTGGAAGCTCACGCTCGATCGGGCCCTGCGATTCGCCGGGGGTATCGCGCTTGGACTGCTCCTGTCCGCATGGACCTTTTTGCCGACCATCCTTGCCATGTCCAAGGGCGGTCCCGTTCTGGCGCTCGGCCCCCTACTTAAAACCAGCCTCAAATCGCTCATCAGGGGCTTTCTTCCCTGCATGTGGGTAAACAACGATAGCACACCGCAGTTCTATTGCGGCATCATCATGATGCTGCTTGCGGCGAGCTTGCTGGTTAACCGCACGGTTTCAATCAAGACGCGTATCGCAACACTCGTCGTCACGATAACCTTGGTCGCAAGCTCCGTTTTGAGCCCGCTCGAGTACATCTGGTGCGGCATGCGCGTTCCTAACGGATTCTACTCGCGCACGGCATTTTTGCTTAGCTTCTTTGCGCTGTGGGCCGCAGGATACGCGTTGCAGAAACTCAATGAGCGGCCAACATTTCGTCGAGCCCATCGTCCGGCCATTATCATGCCGCTCCTGGCACTCACGGCAATTGAACTATTTACCAACGCCCATGTTATATGGAACCAGCTGTACACAGGCTATTCCGAAGAAGCCAACAGCGCCTATGTCGCCACCGCAACCAACACGATCACAGCCATTCAAGGCCAGGATTCGGCGTCTTTCTACCGTATCGACCGTACGATTACGCGCGCCGATAGCGCCGCCCTCAACGAAGGCCTGGCGCTTGGATACAACCAACTGTCTTCATATTCGTCGGCAAACAACCCGCAGGCAATTGCACTGCTCAACTCCCTTGGATACAGCAGTGTCGGCGAGTTTTCGACCCGTTATGCCGAGCCCATTCTTGCCGTCGATGCCCTACTGGGAGTCAAGTATGCCATTCCTGAGAACGCGCCTGCGGGATACGTTTCGGCCAAAACGAATCAGGCGGACTCCACAAGCGCGGTGTACGAGAACCCCTATGCGCTCAGCATTGGCGTCGCAGCCTCAAGCGATATCCAAAACAGCACGCTGAAGATCGAGGACCCCTTCGAAAAGCAGAACGACCTCTACAGCAAAATCCTAGGCCGCGAGGTCGAGCTCTATACCAAGATCGAGGCCACGAGCACAGAGAATAGCGATAGCTTAAAGCAATGGAACGTCACCGTGCCACCGGGTTTCCTCGGGTATCTCTACATCAACAAAGATGCAACCGCCGGCAGCTATTGGCCCGTCGCACTTACCATCGACCAGCGAACGATCGAAAACGAAGCCTGGAGATTCGACAATAATATCCGTCAAATTGCAGGCGCATCGGATTCCGCAAGTCAGCATACGGTGTCAATCGGAGTCGCAGAGGGCTATACCAACATGCCCCAAGACAATCAGCCGGTCTTTTACGCACTCAATCTAGGAGTATTTGAGCAGATCATCGACAAGCTTAAGACAAACGAGTTTGTTCCGACAGTTTTTGAAGACGGCAAGATCGAAGGCGAGTATACCGCCGAGGATGACGGTAACTTGCTGTTGAGCGTTCCGTATGATGAAGGCTGGACGGCAACAATTAACGGAGCCGCCGCAGAGCTGACGCCCGCCGCCGATAAGGGCTTGTCATGTCTGAGCGTGCAGAAAGGCGCGAATAAGATCGTGATGAGCTATAGGACCCCGGGAGCATTTGCGGGGCTTGCAGTCAGTTTGGCGACCGCCGTTGCCCTTGTTATAGCGAGATTATACACCACACATAAGAAAAGCCGCCGTTAACAAGCGGCGGCTTTTACTCTCGCAAATTAAATAGAGACTAGAGTGTCTTGAGGTACTCCTCCAGCTCTTCCTCCCAGTCGGGCATGTGGAAGCCGACCGACTCGAGCCTGGACAGGTTGAGTGCGGAGTGGACCGGGCGCGGGGCGATGGGGTTCGAAGCGTTCGCGTAGTAGTCGGCGGTGCTCACCGGCACGACCCTCTCCCCGTTGCCGTTGGCGGCCTCGAAGACGGCGCGGGCGATATCGGCCCAGGACTTGACGGCGCCGGAGCCGGTGCAGTCGTAGGTGCCGTAGGGGGCCTTCGCGTCCAGCACGTGGAAGATGGCCGCTGCCATGTCGCGCGTGAAGGTCAGGCGGCCCAGCTGGTCGTCGACCACGGTGACCTGCTCGAGCCCGTCCTCGGGGTCGGCGACTCGGTCGGACAGCGCCTTCATCGTCTTGACGAAGTTGTGCCCCTCGCCGATGACCCAGCTGGAGCGCATGATGTAGTGGCGCGGGCAGCCGGCCACGGCGATGTCGCCGGCTGCCTTGGTCTGGCCGTAGACGGACAGCGGGCTGAGCGGCTCGTCCTCGGTGTGGACCTCGGCGGCGCCGTCGAAGACGTAGTCGGAGGACACGTGGACCAGGGTGATGCCGTGCCCGGCGCAGGTGCGGGCGAGAAGCGCCGGGCCGGTTGCGTTGGCCTTCCAGGCGGTCGCGCGGCCCTCGGGGGTCTCCGCTTTATCCACGGCAGTGTAGGCGCCGCAGTTGATCACGGTGCCGTAGAGCGACCAGTCGTACTGTGCGTAGGCGTCCGGGTCGGACATGTCGAAGGTGTCGATGTCGCAGAAGTCGAAGTCCTTCGCCACGCCGCGCTCCTCGGCCAGCGCGCGGACCGCGCGGCCCAGCTGGCCGTTGCAGCCGGTGACGAGCGTCCTCTTGGGCGCCATGGGGACGACGTCCTTCAGCATCGGGTGGTTGAGGTCGGCCTCGGAGACGGTGGCCTGCTCGAGCGGGATCGGCCACTCGATGGCGAGCTCGGGGTCGGCGAGGTTCACGAAGGTGTAGGTCTTCTTCAGCTCGAGGGACCAGTGGGCGTCCACCAAGTAGGTGTAGGCGGTGCCGTCCTCGAGCGCCTGGAAGGAGTTGCCCACGCCGCGCGGGACGTAGATGGCCTTGGACGGGTCCAGGGTGCAGGTGAAGACCTTCCCGTAGGTGGCGCTGCCCTCGCGCAGGTCGACCCATGCGCCGAAGACGCTGCCGCGGGCCACGGAGATGAACTTGTCCCAGGGCTCGGCGTGGATGCCGCGGGTGACGCCGCGGCTGTCGTTGTAGGAGATGTTGTTCTGGACGACGCGGAGGTCCGGGATGCCCAGGGCGGTCATCTTGGCGCGCTGCCAGTTCTCCTTGAACCAGCCGCGCGAGTCGCCGTGGACGGCGAGGTCGACGACCTTCAGGCCCTCGATGCCGGTCTCGGTGACGGAGAGGTCCTTCTCGAATGCGATGTCTGCCATGTGGGAAAAGCTCCTATCGAAGAGGTTGGGTAACCGGGGCGCCCGCGCGGGGACGCAGGATCATCCCCATGCCCTGCGGCCCCGCGCGGGCGCCCCGCGGTGCGGTCCGTCGGGGTTCGGCCTACTGGCCCTGTGCCCGGTAGCGGGCCTCGGTGGCCTCCTTGGCCGGGCGCCACCAGGACTCGTTCTCCACGTACCAGTCGATCGTCTGCTTAAGCCCCTCTGCGAAGTCGGTGTGCGCCGGCCTCCAGCCGAGCTCGCGCTGGAGCTTGGTCGAGTCGATGGCGTAGCGGCGGTCGTGGCCGGGGCGGTCGGCGACCCAGTCGAAGTCCTCGGGGTCGCGGCCCATGGCCTCGAGGATCATGCGCAGGACCGTGATGTTGTTCTTCTCGCCATTTGCGCCGATGAGGTAGGTCTCCCCCATGCGGCCCTTGGTCAGGATGTCCCAGACGGCCGAGGAGTGGTCCTCGGTGTGGATCCAGTCGCGGACGTTCTCGCCCTTACCGTAGAGCTTGGGGCGAACGCCGTCGATGATGTTGGTGATCTGCCTGGGGATGAACTTCTCCACGTGCTGGTAGGGGCCGTAGTTGTTGGAGCAGTTGGAGATCGTGGTGCGCAGGCCGTAGGTGCGGGTCCAGGCGCGCACGAGCATGTCGGAGGACGCCTTGGTCGAGCTATACGGCGAGGACGGCCTGTACGGCGTCTCCTCGGTGAACTTGGCGGGGTCGTCGAGCTCCAGGTCGCCGTAGACCTCGTCGGTGGAGACGTGGTGGTAGCGGATACCGTATTTGCGGACGGCCTCAAGCAGGCGGAAGGTGCCCTCAACGTTGGTGCGGAGAAAGGGCTCCGGGTCGGCGATGGAGTTGTCGTTGTGGCTCTCGGCGGCGTAGTGCACGATGGCGTCGTGGCCGGGGACCAACTCATCGAGCAGCCCGGCGTCGCAGATGTCGCCGACGACGAGCTCCACGCGGTCGGCCGGCAGCCCCGCGATGTTCTCGGGGTTGCCGGCGTAGGTCAGCTTGTCCAGGACGGTCACGTGCACCCCGGGGTGGTTGTCCACCACGTAGTGGACGAAGTTGCTGCCGATGAAGCCGCAGCCGCCCGTGACGATGATGTTCTTCGGGGAGAAGGTCTCCTCTGCCATATGAATGTCTCCTCAGTTCCTAGTACTCGCGCGGGCTGTTGACGATCTCGCCGGCGGCGACCTTCTTGAGGTGCCGGCCGTAGACCGACTTGCCGTAGGCCTTCGCGGCCTCCTCCAGATCGGCTGTCGTGATCCAGCCGTTCTCCCAGGCGATCTCCTCGGGCACGGACACGGGCAGGTCCTGGGAGTGCTCGACGGCGCGGACGAACTCCGCGGCCTCGTGCAGGCTCTCCATGGTGCCGGTGTCCAGCCACGCGTAGCCGCGGCCCAGGGTGACGACGGACAGCGTCCCCTCCTCCAGGTACATCTGGTTGAGCGTGGTGATCTCCAGCTCGCCGCGGGCCGAGGGCCTTACCTCGTGCGCCTTGGCGGCCACGTCGCCCGGGTAGAAGTACAGGCCGGTGACGGCGTAGGAGCTCTTGGGCTCGGCGGGCTTCTCCTCGATGGACACGGCCCTCCCCAGCGCGTCGAACTCCACGACGCCGAAGCGCTCGGGGTCGTCCACGTGGTAGCCGAAGACCGTGGCGCGGCCCGACTCGGCGTTCTGGACGGCGCGCGTCAGGTGGCGGGAAAGGCCGTTGCCGTAGAAGATGTTGTCGCCCAGCACCAGGGCGCACGGCTCGCCGGCGATGAACTCCTCGCCGATGGTGAAGGCCTGCGCCAGGCCGTCGGGGCTCGGCTGCTCGGCGTAGGACAGGTTCACGCCGTAGCGCGAGCCGTCCCCGAGCAGGCGCTCGAAGTTGGGCAGGTCGGTCGGCGTGGAGATGACCAGGATGTCCCGGATGCCCGCCAGCATGAGGGTGGACAGCGGGTAGTAGATCATGGGCTTGTCGTAGACCGGCAGCAGCTGCTTGGAGGTCACGAGCGTGAGCGGGTACAGGCGGGTGCCGGACCCGCCGGCGAGGATAATGCCTTTCATGTAGTCCTCCGTGTCATTTAACTCATTTAGTTACGACTTATATAATAAGCTCTATCGGTCATATTAATTAAAAATATATGAGCGGTACCCATTGAACAGGGCATCTAATTGCCTCGGCACGGAAAGAGCGACCATAACGTGAAGATTTATATCGCAGCGCATAAGCACTTTAACATTGATGCAGAGGTGCCTTACCAGCCGCTCTTCGTCGGGGCAAGCTTCATTCCAGAAGAAAACCGTCGAGCTGGATGGCAGTACGACGATCAAGGCGACAATATTTCCCAGAAAAACAAACACTACTGCGAGCTTACCGGCCTCTATTGGATATGGAAGAATTCTCCTGAGTCAATAGTTGGGCTCACGCATTATCGAAGGGCGTTTGAGTCGCCCAGCAACTCGAAGCAGATGCTCAGAGACTATGAAATTGAGAATATTCTTGCTAATTATGACTGTATTGTTGCAGCCAAAGAACCCTGCACAAGCTCAATCGGGTGCAACTTAATCACTGTTGCCGAGCAGTATAGAATGATCCATTCTTCGACAGATCTGCTACATGCAAGGGAAATTATCAGGACGAAACGCCCTGACTACTTGGACGCTTTTGATGAAGCAATTTGCGAGGGGCACTCTTTTTCACCCTGCAATATGATTATTTGCAAAAAGGAACTGATGGACAGATATTGTAAGTGGCTTTTCAAAATTGAAAAACAACTTGATAAGCGGATTGACTATATAAGTGGTCGCGATAGCTATCAGCAAAGGATGCCTGGCTTTATCTCAGAACGACTGCTCAACGTTTTCCTTAGAAAGCATGACTTAAAATGCTATGAATGCCGCATCTTTAACCCAGCAAATAAAGATGCTCTCACAATCGATCGATGCACGTGGCCTCGGACAAGACCCCAGCTTACATGTGATTCCTCCGCTAAGGCCATATTTAACGGGGTGGACTATTCATCGGTATTTAATTATTCCTTTTATGTAAATCATTACGAAGATCTCTTCGATAGATATAAGAACGACCCTCTAGGAGCTTTGGAACATTTCATTGCAATTGGCATTAATGAGCATCGAGTTGCACATCCTCATTTTTCTATTGGCTCTCTTTTAAACGGAAACCCCGATTTACGAAAAAGGTGCAGCAAAAATCTCGAAGCGGTGCAAATGTATATAGCGGACCCTAAAGCGTATGAGCATCCAATTGGATATGAAAACATTCATCTGCTAGACGAGCAAAGCAATTCAACTATGGCTACATGGCATGAACGTCGAATTGCAGCAGCGCGCATTCGATACCAGGAAAGAATCGAAAGGCTACCTGTACTGGGTTAATTCAACGAAAGAAACTACTTGAAATCTGAGTGAAGTAGTAAATGTATCTTTAGTGCTACGGAAAGGTAAATTGAAATGAAAATTAACGCGGATTGCATTTGCCGTGGAAGCGGAAAGATGTATATTCTCCTAAAAAATGTAGAGGTAGATGCATCAAGTATTCAGGTGACTGCATCAAAGAGCGACGGGACAACGATACCGAGCTCAATCTATCCATACGAATCAAATGATAATCAATACGTCGTAGTTCTTCCCGACCTGGGAACTGGTGATTGCGATATTCAGATTAAAGATTTGAGTGCGCAATATGCCTACGCTGCCATTAAAATCTGCTTTAGCAAGGCAAAATGGGCGTCAAGATTAAACTACAAAATTAAGAATGAATTGTCCCACTCCATTAGGAACTATGATGATAAGCATGACTTGGATGTAGCAAGCATGCGTTTTCACGAGTTTATCGAAGATGGAGACGAGGCCATTCTTCGCTGCTCAGTTAAACTCCCTCAGCGCAACGACAACAAGATAGCCATCAAGTGCTTCGATATTTCAATGACTCGCATTCAGATTGAGCCGATTACCACCGATGACATTACGATTCCACTGTGGTTTGCCCCAGATAAAAAACGCCGTGAAATTCAATACTCGATTCGGATTCCTAATAGCACAAATAGGTTAATCTTCACAATCGAAGACGACAACCATCCGAGCTTCAACAGCTTTGCTGTTGCGGATAACGAAGAGCTTGAAAAGCTGCGCATTTTAACCACATCGAAAATGAAGCCTATTTCAATTGACCCATCTGCATATCCAAAATGGCTCGATCAACACAAGGCAAGCTCGGCAATGCTCGAAAAACAATCGATGGTCACCTTCAAGGAAATGCCATTGTTTAGCATCGTCGTCCCCCTATTCAACACACCCGAAAAACTGTTCAAGGAAATGGTGGAATCGGTTCTTAAGCAGAGCTATTCAAACTGGGAGCTCGTGCTAGTCAATGCAAGCCCAGATAACAGCGCGCTTGTAGATATGGTCGAAACTGCTAAGAATAAAGACGTGCGCATTAAGGTGATAGAGCTGGCAAACAATTCCGGCATTTCCAAAAACACTCTTGCCGGGACAAAAGAAGCGAAAGGAGATTTTATTTGCTTCTTGGACCACGACGATACTCTAGAGCCCTCGGCGCTTTATGAATACGCGCGTGCAATTAATGCTGAAGACAATACTGATCTAATTTACTGCGACGAAGACAAACTGTTTGCCAATGGCAGCTATGGAGATCCGTTCTTTAAACCAGATTTAAGCATCGACTTGCTGCGAAGCGTTAATTATATTTGCCATTTTCTTGCAATCAGAAAAACACTATTCGATTCTCTGGAGTACGGCGACGAGCAGTACGATGGAGCTCAAGACCACGACTTGACGCTTAAAGCGATAGAAAACGCACGGAATGTGGTACACGTGGCCATAATTCTGTACCACTGGAGAATTACCGAAAACTCAACTGCAGGTGACCCGAACTCAAAGCTATATGCATGGGATGCTGGCGTCAAAGCCGTACAGGCCCATTTGGACAGACTTGACGTTTCAGCAAAGGTTTATCGCGGAAACGACCCCTTCACATATAAAGTTACCTACGCAGTTCCAGATAGTCATCCACTTGTATCAATCATTATTCCGACAAAGGACCATCCCTCTGTTCTCGATACGTGCATTAAGTCGATCATTGAACGATCAACCTACGATAACTACGAAATCGTCATTATCGAAAACAACAGCGAGAACCCAGAAACATTCGAGTACTACTCTGAATTGGAGAAATGCTATCCCGATACGATCCGCATCGAATATTGGGGTGCAGAATTCAATTTTTCAAAACTGATGAACTTTGGCGCTAGCAAAGCAAAGGGCGATTACCTTCTCTTGTTAAACAACGATACAGAAGTTATAACTCCAAACTGGATTGAAAACATGCTGGGCATTTGTTCGCGAAAAGAAGTTGGCATCGTAGGCGCAAGACTTTTTTACAGCGATGATACCCTGCAACATGCTGGCGTCGGCATCGGCGGAATTGGAGCCGGCCACCTCGGAAAAGACTACCCCAGAGGAAAATGGGGTTACTTCAATCTATGCGACCGCACACAAGATTTAAGCGCAGTAACCGCAGCATGTCTGATGACTAAGAGAGCTGTTTTCGACGAAGTCGGAGGCTTTAGAGAAGAACTGGCTGTTGCTTTTAATGATGTTGACTATTGCCTCAAAGTGAGAAGTCACAACTATCTAGTTGTATATACACCCGATACCGAGCTGTATCATTACGAGTCGTTATCACGAGGCTATGAAATCAGCGATGAAAAGAAAATGAGATTCCATAGGGAATACTCACTGCTCAACTACCTATGGCCAGAGTATTACGTGAAGGGTGATCCGTATATAAACAGCAACATCGTCAGCGGGAATTTGTATTATCAAATTTAAAAACGCTTATGACACTTTAATTCTGAGCAGGTAAAGGAGGAATAAGGGGCTGTCGGTTAAACCGACAGCCCCTTATTCCTAATAGGTTAATTTATAAAGAAAGAACCCGTTTGCTGAACCTAATTGCGTAATTTGCAATTCAACAGATGAATACTCTGTCAAATCCCTACTAGACATAACGTACTTCACATTAAGCTGCCTTAAATCATCTTCAGTCAAATTCACTGTGAAGAGATCATCCTGCGTGGAATTAAATGACGTAGATGGAGCGAATACATTAGCAACGATATGAGCATACCTGTTGTATGCGTACTCGTTCTCGTTATTATCATCGATAGAATTCCAACGCGATAGATCGGGATAAGCATTGGTGGAGTTAATTACAGGCGCTCCATACGCAGCGCAAAGATTGGCAACTGTCCAAGAACCATCGACAACCCATTTATCTGAATAATCACTCTCTTCCACAAACTGATTAACGAGAGACTCTAAATTCGTATCTGTTAGTGGAGCCGCACCGATTTGAATTGGATTAATACAGAGCCCTGGAATTACTCCGAAGCAAATCGCAAAAGCAACGAATAAACCAGTGCATTTTTTTCCAAGAATAAAGGAGCAAAACGAAAGGCACGAAAAAAGACAGAACAATATAAGCATCAACAGATACAGCATCCTTGCAACAAGATATTTAGCAGAAAGAAGGATGAAAACCTGGAATGCTGAACTCAGAATAAGACCAATTATTAAGATAATCGGCAAATAACCAATGGAGCTGTTATTCCCTTGGGACTCTTTAGCCTTTTCGACAGAAATCAAAAATAGGAGAAGTTCGAGGTAACCAATAGGAAACAATAGTCGCAGAACAGGGACGTTATACATTAAGGTCATTCGAGATAGAAATGACGGAAAACCAATAAATGCAAAGACTAGAAAAAACAATTGAAGTGCCGTAAGCACAAATAACTGCCAATCTCGCCTTTTAATAAAACAGAGCAGAGATGCAAGCGTTCCAAGAGGGAAGAAACAAAGAATGGTTGCAATTTCGCATTCATTTGAAACCAGCGGTGAATCAAAGGCATAAAAGAGTGGAATTGCATAAGAAAAAAGTTCGGGAAGTCCGCTTCCGCCTGTTTCAAAACGCGCACCAGGATAAACGGTATTCATAACAGATGTCATTGCTTCAGAGGACTGGAAGAATGAAAGGAATATTAGTCCCGCTGAGATCAACAGGCAGAATACTAAAACAAAAGTATCACTTAGCGACCATGCAAGAACTGAATGTTGGGCGTTATATTTTAATGTTTGATAATACTCTATTGTTCTAAAAACACCCATCAAGGCAAAAATGAAGAAAAATGGGACCATCCAGGCAGGGTACAAGAGCATTATGTAACAACCACATAGCCATGCTATGGCAGCTATCGCAATAACCCTGATATTCTTTTTTCGAGTAAAGAGCGCCTTATCCAACAACAAGACAAGGGCTTGTCCATAAAGAATCACCTCGCCCGTGCCCCACCATTGAATTAGTGGCGAAAAACAAAGCAAGCATGAAAAGAGCAAGCTGAGCGGCTTTGACTTAATAATGAGAAAGGCACAGTCAAAAGAGACAAGGACCATTAGACATAGTTTCGCGGACCAAGCAAACGCTAGGCCGAATTCAAAACCAAATAACAAATAACCCCAAAGCACTGGTCTAAATAACGTAATTACGCTCCAGCAGGCAGCGCCATAAACCATCCGGACATCCGTTAAATCTCCTCTCAGGATTTCCGAAATTGGAGCATAGCCATTATGGGATTGAGAAAGCTGAAACAGAGTTCCAACTGAGAACTCATCGCTTCGAAGGGACCTCGGTATACCCCAAAACGGAGTACCAGCGTTTTCAGGGAGCATAATGCTCCACATTCCAAGCGATGAACCGCTGATTTTAAAAGCAACGGCAAGTATCGCAACAGTCATACCGATTAGCCATCGATATTTATACAAAAAATCGCTTTTATACTCTACCAATTTGATTACAGAAATGACAAATATAATAGTCAATCCAGCAACAAATAGAACAGCCATATCGTCATTAAGCATCGGGTTGGCAATTGTAAAGCCAACCGTGCCATAGAAAGCATCAATGTAATTAACGAACAAAGACAGATATATCAGTGCAAAAGATAACGGCAGGGCAAAAATACCGACATGGTAAAGGCGATACAAGCCGCTGCACACACGATGCTTTCGAGCTTCCGCTGCTAAATAGTTATTCATACAGTTAATCTAAACTCCGTCTTTAATTAATCCTGCTGATTTCGCAAAACATCATTCTCATTTTCAAGAATCGCAATACGTTGGGTTAAGTTCTTGCAAGCCGTAACGAGTCTGCTAATCGCAATACTGAGAGATAAAGAAATCATCAATAAAAGTACTACAGCAACAAGAAAAGCGAAATTCGATGGGCTAATAAACCCAATACAATCTGAAATTCGATAAATCAACTCCGGAAAGCAAACGCTAAATAGTGCCACAACACACAGGCAAAGCCATAGTAGCGAGTACTTTAAAAGTAGCTTTCCTTTACCGACTAAGGAAACGACATAAAAGAAAAGGCCACTAAAAATTACTACAGCGCCCACGCGAATTATCATACTCATCAGTGAGCCGCCTTTCTATAAACAAAACAGGCCATGGAAATTGCAAGCGAAACCTTAATCATGTAATAAATTGAAGAAAAGCCAGAAATTGATGACACTCCGCCCTGCCTCTCGCGCATAAGTACAGGAACCTCAACCACCGAAAGACCAGTTTTTAATGCTGCGGCAATAGATTCGGGCTCTGGATAATCATCTGGATAGTCCCTACAGAACAAATCTATAGCTTTTTTGCCGCACGCGCGAAATCCAGAAGTAGGATCTTTAATCGTCTTTCCGGTAAATAATCTCAACCAACCAGAAAGCCATCGGATACCTACTCTCCTTAAAAATGTAGACTGAAAACCTTCCGTGGGAACGGCAAATCTGGAACCGATAGACAAATCGGCACCATCAATAATCGGCTCGATTAAGTTCCCAATATAAGAAGGATCATGCTGGCCGTCACCATCAACCTGAACATCAATGTCATAACCATGCCTGAACGCATATTTATGACCGGCTTGAACAGCACCACCAATGCCCAAATTTTGCGGAAGGTCAAGGACATTAAATCCATGTTGACGGCAGATGGATAGAGTTTTATCGGTTGAGCCATCATTCACCACTACATAATCATAGCCAGCTTCAACAACCGATGAAACAGTCTGTACGATATTGGCTTGCTCATTATAGGCAGGAATGATTACCAGCACTCTCAACATTTCATCCATTAAAACCCCAACGATCCATATCGGACCTATATTGAAAATAAAACCTGCTTAATTTTATCCAAACAAACCAATCTCGAGAAATGCTCACGATAATAATTGAAGCCATTAGATCCTAAAGCTTCAATAGCATCTTTATTCATTGAAGCAATTTTTACCATATTATCAGCAAGCGCATTAACATCTGAGGGATTGGATACAAACCCGCATTCAGCAGAACGAACCGCATTGGCCCCTTCGCCGCGCATTACAGCAAGTATTGGTTTCGAAGACGCCATACAACTTGAAATCTTCGCCGGAATAGTAAGCTCTAGTTCGGGATTGTCGGCGAATGGTGCAATCATTGCCGTTGCAATATCTGAATACATGGGCACAACTTCAGGATCAACGCGCCCAAGAAACAAAATGAACTCGCTAAGCCCTTTATTTGCAACGGTCTTCTGCAATTCCGCTCTGGACATGCCATCGCCAAGAATTAGCAGCCTCATCTCAACAGAACTATTTTTGATTGCATACGAGAATGCCTCAATAACTGTGTCAAGACCCTGTGCGGGAGTTATTGATCCGGCAAAAAGGAAAACACACTGACTTCCAAATTGCGATCTCAGCTCCTGTGAAAAACTCTTTTGCTCGTAAACCTCCTCACAGTGCTGAGGTATTACACTTATCGAAATATCCGGATTCAAAGGTTTAATCCTATGAAATAAGTTGTCGGCCAAAGAGTCACTCAAGGCAATCAGCTTATTACAGGCAGCATACTGCTTGTCGCAAAAAGATTTGGCAAAAGCTCTCAGAAAGCTATTTTGGACGTTTAAAACGGTGTACAAATTTTCGGGCCAAATATCCAAGACATAGGTGACAAGAGGGCATTTATTTCGCCATGCAGCAAACCTAGCCGGAATTATCATCAAAATAGGACTTGTATTATAGCAAAATACAACGTCGTAATTGTTTTTGAGCCTTAACGCCTTGAAAGATGCAGTAATCGGCCAGCTAATATAGTTCAGGAAAATGCGGACCGAAGTGTTTCCCTTTCGGCGTATTTCACCAGACCGAAAGACAGACGCACCGTGGTAATCATCGTGACGATGGCCGCAGTAACCATATCCTTCGGCCCATTCGCCTGAAGGATAATTTGGAATACCGCAAAGGACGTCAACGCTTGCACCGTCTTCAATAAAGCCATCGACAATATCACTGATTCGAAAAGTCTCCGGGTAAAAATGCTGCGTCACGACAAGTATTTTCTTACCAGCGCATGAGCTAGTCATTAAATGCTCTTCCTCCACACCATCTTGTCCACGACGCCTGTGTAGCTCTGGATGATCTTGACCACCTTGGTGGACACGGTCTCGTCGGCGTAGTCGGGAACGGGCGCCTCGGGCAGCGACCCCTCCGCGTCGAGCTCGACGGCCGTGTGGACGGCCTGCAGCAGGCCCCTCTCGGAGATGCCGGCGAGGGTGAAGCAGGCCTTGTCCAGCGCCTCGGGGCGCTCGGTGGAGG